>Ga0214923_10007893_pt1 | contig 11475 bp, 11 predicted proteins | sample LL1510_MetaG_FD_177993 | JGI IMG/M metagenome (GOLD analysis project Ga0214923, IMG submission 177993) | Freshwater microbial communities from Lake Lanier, Atlanta, Georgia, United States - LL-1510 | ecosystem: Environmental > Aquatic > Freshwater > Lake | place: USA: Georgia | collected... | reverse complement strand
GCGCTGCAGAAACTTTAGGAAAAAGCAGAGAAGCAATGACAAACGATTTAATTACAGGTAAAAGTAAATATAGCAACGTGTTTAACTACCCAGCAAAAACTTGGGCAGATAGCGCTGTAATTGCTTGGTTGATTGATGCTGGTGCAATCGTAAACCAATTGGCAAATAGCAAAGGTAGCTACGGACCATATTGTCGTGCACTTGATCGCATTTGTGCTGAAGAGTCTTTCCATTTGAAATACGGTCACGACAACGTGGTATTCTTGGCAACTGGAACTCCTGTGCAACGTGCAATGGTGCAAGATGCATTAAACCGTTGGTGGGAGCCTATCATGCACTTCTTTGGTCCTCCAGATAAAGAATCTATCCATTCTGAAACATTGATGCGTTGGAAGGTAAAAATGGGTTCTAATGACGATATGAGAAACATGTTCTTGGATATGTATGTGCCTAAAATTTGGGATTTAGGTTTAACCTTGCCAGATCCAAATCTTCATAAAAATGAGGAAACAGGTCGTTGGGAATACACCGAGCCAAATTGGGAAGTATTCAAGCAAGTAATCAACGGAAATGGTCCTTGTAACAAGGAGCGTTTGGCAGTTCGTAGAAAAGCAGAAGAAAACGGCCGTTGGGTACGCAAGGCTTTGGCTAAGCCATCTGAGAAATATGTTACACCACTTTCTTAATCCCTCAAAATAATGAACATTGTTAGTATTGATCCTCGTGTTAATCGTTCTCAAATTGACGAAAATACACAAGAGGGAATAGCAAATCCATTAGAGCACTTTCAAACCTATGAAGTTTTTGAACAAAAGAAGCGTGGTGCTCACCACATTCATGTTGGAAGCGTTCATGCACCAAGTGCTGAAATGGCTGTAATTTTTGCAAAAGAGCAATATTCTCGCCGTGGCCAATGTGTGAATCTGTGGGTTGTGAAAACAGCCGATGTGTTTGCAACAGAATATGAAGATTCAGATATTTTTGATACTATTTCTGATAAGACTTACAGAGAACCAGAAGCCTACAAGGTAATTGATAGGATCAATGCATTTAAAGAACGTCAAAAAGCAAATTAACAATCATGGAATTTACAGATAAACATGTACAAGGTTTAAAAGACCTATTATATAAAATGGCTGATGATTTGTTAATCATTGGGCACAGAAACAGTGAATGGACAGGTTTGGGACCGGTATTAGAAGAAGATATTGCTTTTTCAAGTATGGCTCAAGATAAAGTTGGACAATCATTGGCATTGTATGAAATCTTGCACCAATTGGGTGAGAGCGATCCAGATACGGTTGCTTTTACAAGAAATGCGCCTCAATTTCATTGTTCTCAATTGGTTGAATTGCCAATAGGAGAGTACGATTTTTCTTTGGTGCGCCATTTCTTTTTCGACCATGCTGATGCCATTCGTTTCGATATGCTTGCAACAACCGTGGTTGAACCTTTGCAAATGGTAGCCAAGAAATTTCGTGGCGAAATTAAATACCACACCATGCATGCAGATATTTGGATGAAGCAATTGGGTGAATCTGAAGAAGCCAAAATGAGAATTCAAAGTACTATCAATGAAGTGTTTCCTTATGCTTTGGGTATGTTTGAACCTTCAGAGTTTGAATCTGAATTGCAAGAAGCAGGAATATTTGACGGTGAATTTGCATTGCGTGAAAAATGGTTGAACAAAGTGGTTCCATTGTTGGAATCTTATGGATATACCGTTCCAAATGCAGAAACCATTATACCAGAATTTGGTGGAAGAAAAGGCCAACACACCGAACATTTACAACCTCTTTTGGATGAAATGACAGAAGTATTTGCCATTGATCCAGGTGCGGATTGGTAAAAAAAGGTTTATGAAGGTTTATAAGGGTTTATGAAGGTTTAGAAGTACAGAAGAAATGACAGAAAAGATTAAATCCATTTTGGAAACGGTGATGGATCCGGAAATTCCAACCTTGTCTATTGTAGACCTAGGAATTGTTACAGGAATTATATCAGAAACAAAGGGGCAGGCTCATATTAAGCTTACCCCTACCTTTTCTGGTTGCCCTGCCTTAAAAATAATGGAAACCATGGTGCATGACAAACTCATTGAAGAAGGCTACACAGATGTGAAAGTCCACACTTCGTTTGATGTACAATGGAATTCTAACATGATTTCTGAAAAGGGATTGGCCGCCCTTAAAAAACATGGTTTGGCCCCTCCACCCAAACACGATGGTTACATTGAACTTGATGTGTTGAGCGATACCCCTTGTCCGCTTTGCGATTCAAGAAATACAACCATGAGTACCCCTTTTGGTCCCACACTTTGCAGAAGCATGCACTATTGCAATAATTGCAAAAATGCTTTTGAGGGATTCAAACCTGTTGGGTAATTCCAATATTTGATTTACCTTATGTTCGTTATTCGTATTAAGTAGGTATGTCAAATTTTAAACGCTTATTTTCAATAGCATTATTTCTTACAACACATTTTATCTATGCCCAACGTTGTGGATATGATTATTTACAGGCGTTTGTTGTTGAGGTTGTAGATAAGAACAACTTAGAAAATATTCCCAATTTAAAACTGACATTAACCAATGAATTTGGTGAGAAATTAGAATATACAAGTCCAAGCCGAAACGAATATTCGCTGCCCGAAGATGATAGTGATGTTCCTTTGCCAGCAAGATTAAAACTTCCGTTTTTGAAAAATCACCAACCGTCAAATTTGATGGAGTTTTGGGAAAATGGGAACTCAAAAGGATTGTCTCACCCCGGTATAAATCAACCTGCTCACTTAAAATTATCTGATAATTTGTATGTCATTTTTATTCAATTTCAACATTCACCAAACAAGCCTGTAGCATTGCCAAATTTTCAGGTTTTGGTTGAAGACCCCGATAGCATCAAACATTTTAATCAATTTCCAAGAAGACTGTTTCGATTGAATCCTGAAAAGGCAGTATACCTTTGCGCCAATCATTTAATAGGGAAAAGTGAAGGTATTTTTGATCATGTTTATCATTTAGATGGGACCAAGTTTGAACCTCAGAAATTTGATTTGTCCGTGGGAAATCCACTCTACGCGGGTAAAGTTGAGCGCCCTTTTTATTTTGATTTAGATTTCCAACCTGTAAATCATCATGTGCATCGTACTGAAATGATTGACATGAAGTTGGAATCAGTAAACGTGTTTTCTGGACGAGATTTGCGATTTGTACAAAAAATTGTTCCTCAACATTTTGCGAAATATGCAAAATTGCAAACCCAAAATCAAGATTTTAAAGAATTGAAATTAGGTGTTTTTCCCAAAAATTGGAAACCCGAAATGCTTCATGAATTGAATTTGAAACAAGGTAGTAACAAGAATCATTTGATTTCTGTGCTTTATCAAAAAGGACGATCTTCTTCGGGCGTGCCACACCAACATAATCTGTACTTCCGTTTTGATTCAACTTCCAATAAGTTTGTTTTCGATTCTCTATTGAGTGAGTTTCCAAATGTACAGTTTGATGAAGAACCTAATAAAATTATCCGGTATGTGATAACCGATAATCAATACGAATGTAAATTGATGTATTATATTCTTGAGGGACAAATATGGAAGTTTTACAAAGAGAAGATCATTCGCGGGGAGTCTGTTCAATTGCAAATTTCTAAGTCAGTTTTAAGTAATCTTTATATCTTGGGATATATGCAAGACAAAGTAACCAAGTTTGAAGTTAGGGTTAAAAGTCATTTTACAGATACAATTAGGTTTGTAAATAAAGGGAAATCTACCATTGATTTATCTAATTATAAGTTGGTGCAAACCAACAATCAAAGGTTATTGAAGGTTGAGAAAGTTGTAGTTCCCTCTGAATTAAAAGTAAGGGATACGGCCATGATTATATTTCATTTAGAAGCAGTGCCCAATATGTTGGCTCTGAGTATGGCAATGCCTTTTGAGTATCTGGATGTGAAAATAGAGTTTGCTTTTAACAAAACAGAAAAGTTACCCTTGAATTTCCGTTATTTGGGTATTTGTAAAGACCTAATTGAAAAAAAGACTGTGACTAAATTCAACCGTTATGATGATGCAATCATTGCAGAATCATTCTTTTTCAAAGAATATCAACGTGTGAATTATCAATTGAAAACTGAAAACAATCAGATTGCAGCATACGGGAAATTGATCACAGAAAACGATACATTCAAAAGGGTAGGCGATTGGTATTTTACGAATCCCAGAAATATGATTACATATTCTCGTGAGTTTGAATTTCAGGTTACCGCCGATAAGGAAAAGGTGGATTCAACTTTGAAAATATTTGCTGTGAAAAAAGGAATCCAAACAGAATTAAAATACCGTTATCAATTCGATTGGTTCCGATTGTGGCTTGATCCCAAAATAGATTCTATCATTTTTCACTGGAATGCATATACAAATACCATTTCAAAATTCAATAACAGCTATTATCAATCGAAGTTTATGGTGCAATTAATGCCAAGCAGTATCAAAACGATATATCCTCAAAAATATCCGCAATTTATAGTGGATCAATCTTATGAATTTCAAAATACAATCTATTTACTCAAGTTGAAATCAATAAGAAACGACAATTATGATTTATCACGTCATGATTTTATGGTGAAATATAATGGCATAAAGTTCCAGATAGATTCACGCTATTCAGATGAATATTTGATTGTTGATTTTGAGGGATATTCAACCCATTTAATAAATGATTGGGTATCAAAATGGACCAGAAAAGGTGAAATAGAGTCTGCCCATCAAGCTATTAATATTGGGAAAGGACTTGCCTTTTTAGGTAAAAATATGACCATCAAACCAATTCAAAGTATTTACGGTGATAGTCTCAATATAATTGTGAGTAAGTTTGGATTCAAAACAGTCCACAATTTTGGTGATGCTACTTATCAAGTGCAAACAGATTCTAAAATTTGTGATGAACGATTATTTAACAACATGCTAAGGTTAATTTATGACCCACGATTTATCGTAGCAAGTCCGGAGTTTTTGAACCCCAATAAATGGTTGTTTGATGAAAGAATGAAGGATTAGTTTTAACGCTAAACCCTAAACCCTAAACCCTAAACCCAAAAGTTAACTGCCTTAACCAAATCTTCGGGGGTGTCGATGGCAGGACTTGCCCAATCGGTTTCAACGATATCAATTGCATAGCCGTTTTCTAACCAACGCAATTGTTCCAGCATTTCAGATTTTTCTAATGGAGTAGTAGCCAATTTGGTTATCTCTAGCAACACATTTGGCCTGAAAGCGTACATACCAACATGTTTGTATGTGCTAGAATGTTCCTCTTCCCTCAAAAAAGGAATTGAAGAACGACTAAAATATAACGCACGTTGATTTACGCCAGCAACCACTTTGACTATGTTTGGGTTGTTGATGTCTTCAAGAGAAGTGAGTTCTTTTTTCAATGTAGCAATTTGGGTGCTCGTATTTTGAAAACAATCAACCAACTGATGTATTTGTTTTGCGGTAATAAACGGTTCGTCGCCTTGGAGGTTCACAATTACGTCGCAATTCCAGTTCAATTGTTGCAACGCATCGGCACAGCGGTCTGTTCCACTGATGTGGTGAGAACTTGTCATCACCACTTTTGCAAATAATTGCACATGCTCAGCAATTCGAACATCATCTGTGGCCACTGCAATTCCAATTGTTGGATTGGCAGATTGTGCAGCTTCTACGGTACGTTGTATTACAGTTTTCCCTCCTAAATCAATCAAGGGTTTTCCCGGGAATCGGGTGCTGCCATATCGCGCAGGGATGATGATGCCAAATTGTGGTTTTTCCATTAATCTTTTTTACTCATTTGCAATAATTGCAAAATTTTGTCGTGAATTTCGGTGTTTTCATACACACCTGCAAATATTTCACTTCCCGGTCCATAGGCAAAAACAGGTACAGGAATTCCAGAATGATGTCCTGTAGAGAAATGCATTGCAGGTTTCTTGTTCTTTTTATCGTACCCTATCAAACTCAAACCACCTGTTTCGTGATCGGCTGTGATAATCACCAAAGTTTCGCCATCTTTTTTAGCCCAGTTAATTACTTCTGCAATGGTAGAATCAAAATCCATAACTTCTGAAAGTACATAGTTTGAATCGTTTTCATGCCCACCCCAATCAATTTGACTTCCTTCGATCATCAAAAAGAAACCATTTTTATTTTGATTTAAATTTCTAATAGCAGCCATGCTGGCTTTTCTTTCGAAGTCTTTACGGCCATTCAAGAATTTTGGGGGATGTTCGTTCGTGTCGTAAAATGAAACAAATTGCTTATCATTAATACTTTCTAAATTCGAGTGACCGATGTACACTTTGTGTCCACTTTCTCTCAATTTTGCGGTATCAAAAAATTTCAATCCACCACCAATGGCAATATCAATGAATCCACTATAGAAATCGTTTGCAATTTGCTTGTCTAGCTTTCTGCTTGGTTGATGCGCATAAAAAGAAGCTGGAGTTGCATGTGTTAAACCGCAAGTTGCTACCAATCCTGTTGCCTTTCCTTTCACATGAAGTCTTTCAGAAAGTGTAAATTCAGGATGTGAATCTTTCGTTACGCCAATGGCTCCGTTGTACGTTTTTTGTCCAATTGAAAAAGCAGTTGCACCAGCTCCACTGTCGGTAATATAATCGTTGGAACTCGAGGTCATGCTCAATCCCAAATACTGAGCCAAAGAAAATACATGTAGTTTTTGAGGGATAGTGGCTTGTGCAGCCGACCATTGTGCAAGGCCAGTTCCGTCTCCAATCATTAAAATTACGTTTTTAACTTTTTTAGAAGGATTTTGTACGGTTTTGATGCTGTCTTTTTGGGCAATTCCTAAATTGAATAATCCAAACGCTGCAAGTAATTGAAATGTTTTTAACGTCAATCTCATGTTAATACAAAGTTAAGATAAATAAACTTTCGAAATAAGGATATCATGTGAATCTTGTATTAATTGTATGTGATTTCTTGTTAATGTTAATTTGTCCTTCAATGGTTCTTGATTGCCCCCCCGTCAATCTAAATGATTTTTCGTATTTTTGCAGTAAATTAAATTATCCCTCAAAAAAATGAACGGTTTTTTCCAAGTCCCTAAAGCCATAAACGAACCAGTTTATGAATATGCTCCCGGTAGCATTGAACGCAAAAAGTTAAAAGAAGCATTGGCAGAAGCGCGTGCGAAAGTGCTTGATATTCCAATGTTTATTGGTGCTGATGAAGTTCGTACTGGCAACCTTATTGATATATTCCCTCCACACGATATAAAACATAAAATTGGTGCATTTCACATGGGAAATGGTACCCATGTTCAACAAGCAATTGATGCCGCTTTGGCTGCAAAACCAATGTGGGAATCAATGCCTTGGGAACAACGTGCCGCTATTTTCTTGAAAGCTGCCGAGTTGTTTGCAACAACCTATCGTTATGAAGTAAACGCAGTAACCATGTTGGCGCAAAGCAAAAACTGTTACCAAGCTGAAATTGACGCGGCTTGTGAATGGATCGACTTTTTGCGTTTTAACGTGCAATACATGAGTGAAATTTATGCAGAGCAACCATCTGCAAATGCAAAAGGTATTTGGAATAGATTGGAATACCGTCCGTTAGAAGGGTTCGTATTTGCGCTTACTCCATTTAACTTCACTGCTATTAGTGGTAACCTTCCAACCGCTCCCGCAATGATGGGCAATGTGGTTGTTTGGAAACCAGCCGATACCCAAGTTTATAGCGCTCAATTGTTGATGCGTGTTTTGAAAGAAGCTGGATTGCCAGACGGTGTAATCAACTTGGTTTACGCTCCAGGTCCAGAAGTGGGTGAAGTTATTTTTAACCATGCCGATTTTGCAGGTATTCACTTTACAGGAAGTACTGCTGTTTTCAGACATATTTGGAATACCATTGGTACCAATATTGCCAAATACAGAAGTTATCCTAGAATTGTAGGTGAAACCGGTGGTAAAGATTTCATCTTGGCACACAAATCTGCCGATGAAGATGTTTTGGTAGCTGCCATGATTCGTGGTGCTTTCGAATTCCAAGGACAAAAATGTTCTGCGGCTTCTCGTGTTTATATCCCTCAAAGCATTTGGCCTTCTGTGAAATCAAAATTGTTGAAGGAAATGGCAACCATCAAAGTGGGTCCTACCGAAGACTTTAGCAATTTCGTGAATGCGGTAATTGACAAAAGAGCATTTGATAAAATTGCGGGTTACATTGAATCTGCGAAAAAAGATGGTGTTGAAATTATTGCAGGTGGTACTTATTCTGATGAAAAAGGATACTTTATTGATCCTACCATCATTATGGCGCCAACTGCCAATTACAGAACCATGTGCGAAGAGATTTTTGGTCCTGTATTGACAATATTTGTTTACGAAGACAAAGACTGGAGCAACATGTTCAACATTGTTGATTCTACCAGCGAATATGCATTAACCGGTGCTGTAATTTCTCAAGACAGAAATACCATTGCGGAAGCAACTTGGGCATTGAGAAACAGTGCGGGTAACTTCTACATCAACGACAAACCAACTGGGGCTGTTGTAGGTCAACAACCTTTTGGTGGGGGACGTGGAAGTGGAACCAACGACAAAGCGGGTGCAAAAGTGAATTTGTTGCGTTGGGTAAGTCAACGTACCATCAAAGAAACCTTTACTCCTGTGAAAGATTACCGTTATTCGTTTTTGAACGAAGCGTAATTTTTCCTGAATAAATTCAAAAAGAAAGGCACGATTGTATCGTGCCTTTCTTTTTATGGGCTATTTTTGCTTTCTTTTATTCCGAGTAATTAACCACAACTCATTATGATTCAAACCGACGAAGCCACCATCCGAAAAGTGATTTTTCACAAAGTAAATGTGCAGGAAGATAAAATATCCCTCAGTGATGAACTCTGCGATTTTCTCAATGAAGATGAAGCCGATGTAATTAAGAAAGCTTTTCTTAAGCCTTTCCAAGGTGAATATTCTAAATATCAATTCTGCCATGAGTATGACATTGAATTAAATGCGTTGTATAAATTGACAAAATCGATTTATGAGGGACAGGATTTCATTGAGTACTCTAAAAATATTGGGCAACACCTAAAAACGGTTTCCAAACATCCGAATATCAAGGATGGCGATTTGTTTGTGATACACTTTGACAATATTATTATCAATAATGCCTATTGCGAAGCCATTGGGGTGTTTAAAGTAGAAAACAAGGATACCTTTATTGAAACTGAATTCAAGGGCAACAAGTCGGCCCATATGGAGTTTCGAAAGGGAATTAGTACCCGCAAAATTGAAAAAGGGGGATTGGTGATTTTTACTCCTGAACCGTATACGGTGATGGTTATAGACAATGTGAAGCAAGGTACCGAATATTGGCAAACCGATTTCTTGAGTGTGACTCCTGTAAAAAACGAGTATTTGCAAACGCATCAGTTTTTGGGCATTACTAAGGAGTTTGTAACATCGCAACTCACAGAGGACGTTGAAATTTCTAGGGCCGATCAAATCGATTTGTTAAACCGATCTGTTGATTATTTCAAAACCAACGAAAATTTCGACAAAGAAGAGTTTGAGAAATCTGTATTTTCAGACAGTGCAGTGATAGATTCATTCAGGAAGTTTGATCAAACCTACCGCGATGAAAATGAGATAGAACTTCCAGATTCCTTTGAAATTTCAAAGCAAGCGGTAAAAAAGCAAGCCAAAATCTTCAAATCCGTTCTAAAACTCGACACCAATTTCCATGTCTACATCCATGGCAGGAGGGACATGATAGAGCAGGGCATTGATGAAAACGGCCGCAAGTTCTATAAGATTTTCTACGAGAATGAGAGTTAACTCTCTGTATCGCTTTCGTCGCGGCGTTTGAGTTCGTAGCGCATGTAATGTGAGCTACATGCATCTTCTTTGTCTTCAAATTGGTTGTAGTTGATCCAATAGCCGTTGAGCTTTAGTTGGATTGCGTTTTTATCGAAGAACAGTTTGTAATCAAATACATCACTTTCGCAGGCAATATATCCAGGGTAATAGAAACTAATTTGTCGTTCGATGCAATACTGCATTTTGTAAATCATGATGAGTTTGCCAAGGCTGTATTTCGCATATTCTGGGTCGAAAATGTTTTTTAGTCCCATGATTGCATCCAATCCCTCATCAAAATAACCTACATAATTTTTCAATGCGCGAAAGCTTGAAATAAACTCTTTATTTAAATTATTCGTAAATTCGGATTCGCGAAAGAAATCGATATGACTATTGGTTGCCGCAATACATTTAATAATGTGTCCAATAGGATTTCCACTAAAACCGTAAGTTAAGTAGTATTTGTATATGTAAATTTAATTTATATGGTTTGTAAGATTGGACAAACATGTTCGATGGTGTATAAAATGAATATAATTATACCTCTAGAAAAAAAAATAAAAAATTTCTATAGTTTGATATAATTCTATCACTTAGGAAATTTTGACTGTTATATTTTTGTAGCATGAACAAACTAAAATATTTCTCGATTTTTATTTTGATGTGTTTTATTTCCATCAAAAATTTAAAAGCTCAAAGTTATACGTTTAACTTTGCCAGTGGTATTAATGCAATCAGTAATCAAATTAATCCAAATCAACATTCATTGAACGTGAATTTAACAAACAACACAACGGTAAATTTAATGATTTACACAACTTCAAATTCAATAACAATCAAAGAAGGTGTTCAAGTTTTATACACTAATAATGATGTTGTGTGGCCTACCCAAACATCTACTTACCCTGGGAATAAAAATCAGCTAGGAGGTAGACGCCCAAATGAGAATTACTGGGATTGTGTCTTTCGGAATTTTAATAATTTTTGCTGTGATGCTGTGGGGTGCGCTGCAGTAGTTCTTGCGCCAAAAGAAGTCTTAGCTGGTTGTGCAATAGTCTGTGGGCTAACAACAGTTAATCACGGAACGATAACTGGGAATAGTATAATTAGTATTACAAATTCCAATAATCAAAGAATTTATTAATATTAATATGAATATTAAATACAAATTCATAGTAGGATTTATAATATCAGTCGTTGGGTCAATTTTGATAATTTTATTTCCGAATATGAGAATAGTTGGGTTTGCCCTAATTATTACGGGTGGTATTTTACAATTTTTAAATGTAAGAAAATAGTTAAATAAAACAATTTATTAGTAATCAATATTCTACGTATTCATCATAATACTCACCATTATTAACAATGAAACTTGGTGAGTATTATGATTGGTTATTTCGCCACAATTCAAATTTTAAATAAAGAATATATAACTTTTTGATAAATTAAGAATTAAAATAATTATTGATTTACAAAAGATAATAATTATTTGTTTGATGTGGTCGGGTATTGTTGGACGAATGTAGATTTGTTTTTTAATTTATACAAATAGTTGAGATAGATTTATAAAAATTAATTGTTTATTTTTTATGCAACATTTTG
>Ga0214923_10007891_pt1 | contig 11476 bp, 9 predicted proteins | sample LL1510_MetaG_FD_177993 | JGI IMG/M metagenome (GOLD analysis project Ga0214923, IMG submission 177993) | Freshwater microbial communities from Lake Lanier, Atlanta, Georgia, United States - LL-1510 | ecosystem: Environmental > Aquatic > Freshwater > Lake | place: USA: Georgia | collected 2015-10-15 | reverse complement strand
TATGTCAGAGAAACCTTCGAGCAATTTCTTTCTATCCTCAAGATGATTGATTGCAGCGATGTACTCTTTCTTAGATTCTTCAAGCTTGTTGATCTGAGCCTCTTCGTTAACCAGGTAATCACTGTATGTAAGAGCGAGATCAAAAGTAGCAAACTCCATGATAAGGTTGCGGCTTTGTGTAGCATTACAATTAGGGTAAAACTTAGTCTCGTTCATTATACCGTCTACCGTATAGATGAAGGTGTTTTCAGCCAGCTTAAACACATCAGCGCGACGGGAAGGAATTCCTTTTGGCGTGATAGACTTAGCGAAGTCGAGTTCAAAAATAGTGTCCCAGTTTTCTACGATCTTACCAACAGCAGAGATGACATCTTTTTCTTCAAAGCGAAATATGCCAGCGTTAAGATATACACTGTGAAAATCATTGCGGGAAACCTTCTTTCCGTTAATCATAATAGAAAGGTCCTGAGCTTCTTCAACTATTTCAACTTTCTTATCACGGGAGAATATCTTAATACGATTTTCTGATATCTCTACGTTAGGCTGAGAAAGAAACGCTGACAAGAAAGCAAAATTAGCTGGCAGAGATTTTGTCTCTTCTTCTGTCAGTGGCCTCATAGTAACACCTTTCTTTACATAAGGTTTACCGTGTACAGCAAAAATCTCTTCGTTTTCTGTAATGATTACGGGAGAGTAAATTGGGCTGACAAAGGCATCGTTGGCACCGACTTTTAATTGAAATCCTCTTTCTGATTCAAGGATTACATTATAGAGAGTGCGAATGTTTGCGTCGTAGTTATACTTACTTAATTTTTCCAGGAGAGCAGCACGATTGCCAGAAGTTCTGGAGTTAACGTATGCGTCAATGTCTTTCTTTAGACCAGAAACAATAAAAGAAGACCTGGAGTTCTCAGCCTCATAGACAGCTTTGAAAATCTTAATGTCTTCTCTGAATTTATCCTGCGTTACCTTTAACGTAGAGAGCTGTTCTTTGACAACAGGTTCCCACTCAAAGGGTGTGAGTACGTTGATGACTTCTTCAATGATCATCCATTCAGGGGCGTTCTCTGTGCTTCTAAGTTTTTCTAGGACATAGAACATTGCTGGATGTTTAGAAGTTTCGCTTTCTCTAATCTTACCTAAGGCTTTCGCAACACCTAGGTCATTGCGAATAATTAGAGATCTTTCGGATGAAACGAAATCCCTCACTGCATTATCGTCAATGTGTTCAATTTTAGAGATAAGAGCTTCGGCCAGCGTAGTTTCAATCTGTGTGATGGCTCTAGGAGACATCTTTAAGTTTGTATATTCTGTATACTGAGCGAGAGCCTCTGAGCAGGCGCTGATAGCATCTTGTGAAGTGGTTTTAGTCTGTAACCCTTCAATACGCTTTTTTAGGTTTGACATCTTAAAGTAGTTAGATTATTTTCTTATTGTATATATCTTACGAATGATTGTGTTTTTATCATTGTATAGTGATCTTTGCTGTACCTGCAGAGGTTCTATAAGGTTCATTAGTAGCCTCTTCATTTGTGGTAATATTTATCCCTATCCTGTTTTGAACAGGATCTGTAGATGTTATCAATGAGCCTGTCTGTACACCATAGCCTTCTATAGATAACCCTAAAAGCATATTCATCTCTAATAAATTTGAAACTGTTGGTACAACGTTAGTTATGAATGATGAAGCACCATCAGTGTTACCTGTAAATTCTATCTCTTGCATAAGCTCAGAAAAAACAGTAGCGTCTGATGCGTCTTCAATTTTTAATTCGATCTCTGTAATAGGTGATGGTGTAAATCCCGCACCTGGGTCAACGATTGTATATCCCATGATCTCTCCATCTATTACATCTGTTTGTATTACTGGCTGGGTAAAATCATCAGGTAGAGTAGTAGGGCGAGGATAGATGTTGACGTCTATTTTGTCCACAGCAGAATATGTAAGGCCGCGATTGAATACGATCACTCGATCAACGCTTCCGCTGGCGTCTATAATCGCTCTTACTTGCGCACCTCTACCGGTTGATGATATTGCCGATGTAGCATGGGATTCGTATTGTACAACACTTCCGCTTGCGTTAAAGTAAGGAACAGCCCAGTCATAATAGCCAGTGTTCTTAAGATTTCTTACAATAAGAATCCATTCGTCTGTTCCGGCGATACGATAGTATAAATTAACATCAAGAATAGGTCCAGTGTTTGTCCAAGATATCGGTAAGATCCCGCCAGAGAAATATTTTTCCTGACCTCTTGGTGATTCAAAAGTAAAACGTGGTTTTTTATAGTTTTCAGGGAAACCTTCATTAATCATCCACCCATTTGATGCACGATTAGAATTGCTTCTTTCAGTGGTAGGATCAAGGACTGGGAAGTATGTTTCTACTGTTAAGTCAAACTTGACAAGGATGCGATTCTCTGATTGGTAAGAAAACTCAAATGTCTTACTTACACCGTAGTCCTCTGGAAAAGTAACTTGACAAGGAACACGCATACCACGAAAACTAACAGAATAAACCTGTGTCTTATAGAAAGTTTCAGTAATTGCTTGCTCTACCTTAAATGCATCAAGATTACTGTCAACCTCAATCTCAACATTAAATGTCATAGACATTGGCAGAGAGTTTAAGAAAGAATTAAACTGTTGCAGCTGCCCATTGACTTCTTTAACATAAGTAGCACGAACAAATCGATGTGTCATCTTTGAAGCATCGATTGTTTTTGAAGCCAATGTAACTATTCCTCGTGGTATGACATCGTAGTTTCCATCTGCGTGTCGCGGATTAAGACAGTCACTCCACTCTAAGAAATAATCTTGTAGGAATCTTTCATCGCCTCCCATGTTGTAAAAGAAAGGCACATACACAGTATCAATTACCGTGTCACTGAGAACGTTCTCAAAGAAGACTTTGCTATTTAGAAGGTTGACCATACCCACTATCACAGCTCGTGAGTGGACATTATCTGTATTGTATTTATGTAAGAACTCTCCCATTTATCTATATATCACTGTATCTTTTCCAAGTGTACATTAGAGAATCCATTGTTCTTAATGATCTCCATGCGGTAGTCAAAGATTTCAGTAGGGAGTTGGCTATGGTTAATGACAAATATGTTTAGATTAAGGTCACGGCAGGTTTTATGTAGAACTTTTAATATGTGGTGAATACCATCGCTGTCTATGCTTGAAAAAATCTCATCAAGAAACACAAGGTTTACACCCGCAAACTTCATCTTCATAAGACGAATAAGAGCAATAAGAGCAGCAAAGTCAATTTTCTTGCGTTCACCGGTGCTCAGCTGTTCGGGTGCCACCTTAAAACCTAAATGTTGTATGTCAGCTTCAAACTCTTCATTAAAGGTAACACGGTAATCCATATTTAAGTCTGTCATGACTTTACGGATTTCTGTGTTCAGCAGTGGAAGGATTCTTTTAAGAGCAATTAGCTTAATGCCTTTATCACCGAATATATCCTCAACGATTCTATAGAAGTTAGCCTTCTTTTCTTGTATGTCCTTGCGGTGAGTTGCAGATTTCTTCTTTTCTACCGAGTCATCAAGAATGTTTTTAAGAGAAGATGTTTGTTCGTCAGTAACTTGTTCACCGCTAAGACGAAGGATCTCACTTGACGCTGTTTGTAGCTGGTTACCTGCGGTGATTCTTTTACGGTTAAGATCTTCGTACATGCCTTTGAGTTTTTCTCGTCTATTACGTATATCTTCTCTGGTGCTTTTGATCTGCTCGATATCTGCCAAAGCATCTTTGTTCTTTTGCATATACTCGGATATAAGTCCTCTATAGTAGTCAGTGTTAAGATCGCTTTCACACGTAGGACATTTACCTTGCTGATACAAGTTAATCTTTTCGTTGCGATGTCGGCAATCGCTTTCAGTATTGTGCAGAGTCTTATTCCAAGACTCTAAAGATTCTTGTAGTTCTTTATCTTTTTCACTGATCTGTTGCATCTGACCTTTTGCTTTATCAATATAAGAACTAAGTTTCTTGATGCTTTCTTCAAGTTCAACCTTTCGCTCTTCTCCAGCAATCTTAAGTTTTTCATTGAGAGCTTCTAGCTCTTTATTAGATTTCTCGATGGCTTTCTCTAAAACAGATATCTCGGTTAAGATGTTGTCAGCTTGATCTTTAAGCGTCTTTATCTGACTTTTAATCTTCCACTTAATCGCACCGATGATCTCTAATCCAAATAGTCTATCAATGATCATCCTCTTATCGTGGACACGCATACTGATAAAACTTTTAAAGTCATTGATAGAGAGGCTAATCATGTTGTTAAAAACATAGTAAGGTATACCTAGAATTTCTTCTTCTAGGAACTCTTGCATGTTCTTTTTACCTGCTTGGTCATACTCGACACCGTTTACGAATAGCTTAAATATGCTTGGCGCAATACCACGCTCGATCGTTACAAGAGTAGTAGGGTTCTTTTCTAGAACCACCTTAACATACGCGTTTCCATTAAAACGATTAGGTATGTCTCGAAGGTTTTTGCTATCAACCTTTCCATACAGGCCAAACTTAATAACATCAGATACAGTGCTCTTACCAGCGCCGTTTGATCCAACTATTAAATAGAAATTTCCTTGCTGGTCATCAAACGCAATCTTTTGTGTATTATTACCATACGATCCAAAATTCCTAAACTCTACACTACGTATTTTCATATGATCGTTTTTCTTCCAGTTCTTTTGATGTTTCGTGATACATGCGCACCCCCACCTCTTTAAGTTTTTCTTTTATCTGTTCAGTGTACGGTAAACCATCTACATAATTCTCAATCATGGTCAAAAGGCTGATATCCTGTGTAACTTCTCCTGTTTCTTCATCCTCTGTCAAAGAACTTTCTTCATCATTAACAATCACATGATTGATACGGCGATATCCATGAAACTTTTCAATGAAAGATGCAAAAGGAAACTTAATTGACCATTGAGGTGTCACCAGTATGTCAACAAAGTTGTTCTTAAATAGATCCTGCAGATCTTCTATGCTTTTCTCTAATACCCATTCTAAGCGATACTTTAGAAACTTAGGAGACACTGTGTTTTCCCAGCAAAGTTCTTCATCGGTTTCAAGGTCAAGTCGCCAGATTGCTTTGGTGTTTCCCATATCAGAGCGAGTCAGCTCATAAGGTGTACCTAGCATTCGTAGGTTCTTGTGCTTCTGTGCGTAATGAATGTGGCCAGAGTAAACTCGGCCGTACCCGCCAAAAGATTCTATGTCGGTTCCGTCCTCAATCTTAACGTACTTATTAAAAGATATGCCTTTGACATCAGCATGACAGAACATCACGTCCGCAGAATTCTTAGGATCTTTTATGATGTTGGCTAGTTCATCATGTTCTTCTACCCATGGTAAAAAGAAGAGCTTCTTTCCACCAGCCTTAATCATTTGAGGCTCTTCAAAAACGGTAAAGTTCTTGAGGTGCTTAAAGATTTTCATGGAATTGATATCGTTAGAATATTTCATGAAAATGTCATGATTGCCTACGATAGTATAAACGGGCATGATGTCAACCAGCTGTTCCATAATGCTCAATGCTTTATTCATGACATACAGGTTGATTGACTGTCGTGAATCAAAAGTATCTCCACAGTGCACTAAGATATCGCCAGGTCTTCCTTCTTTTTTCAATAGAGGTATCAGTTGTTGTGTAAAGAACTGCTCAATAATGTCCATCCATTCACGAGAGTTTGACCTGACACCAAAGTGCGTATCAGTTATCATCCAAACGCGTTTTGCTTCTATATTCATTAGAATAGCCGTTTGATTTTCTTTTTACTAAACACTTGGTATTTCTTATCAAGTTCCCTGAGAAGTTTTTCCTTATACACAGGACCTAGTTCTTGGTAGAGAACCTCATAAGATATACTCATGAATTCTGCAATGTTGATAAACTTTTCCACCGCAGTAACTTCCTCTGTCTCGGGCAGCCTCTCGTCGAAGTAATAGTAAATCTCAGCGACTTCGCTCTTAGGCACTTTCTTGTTTTTGACGTACTCTTCATAATACTTAGATACAACGAATATCTCGTAGATGTCTTTCTGTATCTTTTGCTCATTGTACTCATCGAATGCGTCGGCTGTTGAAAAGTCACCCACCACGGATATCTTTCCAAAGATTTCATACTCGACTTCACCTGAGTTAAATTTATTGTTAAAAATCTTATCGTCTTTCATTAGTCGTTGATGATTGGAGAATCAGGATCTTCTACTATTCTCATAAGATCATAGTTAATTAAGAACTTCTTGCGAGAGTTTTTGTATCCGTCATCACGGTTAGCAATTAGTTTAAGAGTGTACTCGCGATTAGCGTGCATCATTTCATCTTGTATGATACCAAACATAGCATCAACGGTATGTCCTAGTGCTGCTGATTCGGATATGTTAGTGGCGGACAAGTCAGATGAACCAAAGCCTGAACGGTTAACCTGTGTTGCGGTTACGATTGCCCAGTCGTTTCTCATTGCCATTGCACGAAGATCTTCAGCAATTTGCTTAATCTTCATGTATGTGTTTTCGGTATTGGCATTTCTCCAGTTCTTCAAGATGTTAATGTAGTCAAGAACGATTACCTTAAACTTAATACCTTTAAGTTCTTCCATCTTTTTCAACCACATCTCAATGTCAGGAACACCGGCAGATGAAGTAGGGAATTCTTTGACGTAGAGTTTACCTGGAAGTTGAAGGCTATCATAGCCAACGCCGGCTAGACGCTTTTTCATAGAGACTGCGTCGTCAGCCATCTTGCCGTATTCTTTCATGTTGATTCCTAAAAGATTAGCTCCTAGACGTTTGACGACCTTACGATCTCTCATCTCTAATGATATGACGGCTGTATTGTATCCAAGACGAACACTGTTTGCTGCCATGTTTGCTAGCCAGATCGACTTACCGATTTTCATTTCACCAATGAAACAGAATAGAGCTTTTGAGTAAAAACCTCCACCCAGAACCAAGTCTATGTAATGATAACCTGAACTGAAAGTATCAGATGTAGGCTGAGTGTGGGAATCGGGATTAAAAAAGTCAAGGCCTTCATCAAATCCAAACTGAATGTTGTTGCGATCATTGATGATACCTTTGGCAGTTTGGACTACATCACTGATGTTCTCTGCGTTAATCTTAGTTGTTTTAAGATACGTTATCAGATCATAAACCGATAAGTCCAAGTTCTTGTATTCGATCCAAGACCTAGCTGATTCATCAAGCCAGTCATTGTCGTAATCACGAAGATTTGTTTCAAAGATGAGGTCAAGCTTGGACGGTGGGAGTTCTTCGCCCAAGCCTTTCATCTTGGCCAACTCTGCTATCTGTGATTTCGATGGAGTACTGCCGTACTTTTCCATGAACTCAACAGATAGCTCGTAGGTTTTCTTAATGTCCTCAGATGCAAAAAAGCGAGGCTTGACTATGTTAGTCAGCTCTCGCCTTTCCATTAGATAGTGATAAAAGATTTTTTCTAAATGCGTGCTAACCATATAATTGTTTTATACACAAGTAGAACTATAGTTTACATCCATTTATGAGTCTCTAATCGATACTTGTCGTGCCCTTTCTTCGTAAGACTTACTTTAAAGTCAAGCTTGTCTTTTGGATCGTCGGGCTGCGCAAGATACTCAAGAAAACCCCGTAAATCTTCTACTGTACCTAGAGCAGACTTCATCCCTTGCCAAACATTGGAAGGATTAAAGTCTTTCTCTAACATACCGCGGTTTTCTAATGTATTGACTAGCATATACTCTAAATCTTGATGACAACCAAAACCTGGCATCTCTTGGTATATCTCTAGGTTGTATTTCACTGGTAATTTATTACGATTGATCTTCAGCATCTTCTGCAGTTTCAAATTCTAGTTCGTCAGCAATTTCGCTAAGATCATCAATCGTGCCGATGTTAGGAAGCATAAATGTTTTCTTAATGATTGTTTCGTCAAGTTCTCTTAGCAATTCTTCAGTGATTACTTTAGGCGTAAACAGTTCAGCGGGGTTTACCTCCTCGCCTAGGTGACGAACAACGATTGTCCTGGCTGTTGGTTTGTCCATGAAGTATAGAACCTGTTCTTTACCATCGGGCAAAGTCTTAACGAATCGAGTTTTTTCAACGATGGCTCTTTCCTCTGGCTTTGTATACCACTTATCAACTTCTTTCTGTCCTATGAGTTTACCACGCTGGATGCCGCACGATTCCCAGTTAATGAACTGCTCTAGTCCTACGTAAGGATTCATGCCTTTGAAGAAAGAGATGTGAAACTTGATAGGAATAGGACGAGAAAAACGATTCTTAGCAACTTTTGAAGTAACAACGATCCCCGTCTTGTTTACGCCATCTTCTTTTAGTTGTGCTTTTGATAGTTGTAGAATAATCGATGCGTTATAGATAGCGCCGCCACCACCGCTGATGGTTTGCCCGGGGAAAAAAGAACCGATACTAGCGTATGTGTGATTAGTGAAGATAAAAGGAATCTTAAACTCAGCTAGGTCAGTAGTAATTACACGAAAAAGCGAGCGCAAGTCTTGCTGCTTAGTCATATCTTTCTTTTCACTACCCGATGCTGCATCAGCACGTTCTTTGGTTGTTGCAAGATTACCAAGAGAGTCAAGTACCAACATGATTTTAGGTAGCTCAGCACCTTTATCTTTAGCCTTTCTTAGTGAATCGCAAAGATTGGTTACAAAGTGGCGAACCTCAAGTGATGTGCTGACAGGCTGATAGCGAACCATTGCCGGATCGATGCCAAAGTTCTTCATGATCTCTTCATCAACCGCGGCTTCAGAATCACAGTAGATAATATGGTATCCCATCTTTTGTGCTTCACGGCAAGCGTTCAAGGTTAAGAAAGTTTTCCCGGTATTATGTGAAGATATTCCGTCACCTGCCCAGTACCTGTGATTTTCATGTAGTACTTCCCAGTCATAAACTTCTTCGGTTCTTTGCGTGATGCATTTATTGACAGAATAGAATCCATCTTTAGTTAGAACAGCGTCTTTTGTTGTAAGATCTTCTGCTTTTTTCCAGCCATTAAGTGTTTCATATAGGTGGTCTTGCGAAGACTCACAAGCAAAGCCATTTTCCAGTTCTAATCTATAAATCTTTCGCGCTTTCTTTTTGTAAAAGTCACCAACTGGTTGATAACCATCAGGCGTACTGATAAAGATCGCTGCCTTCCCAAGCGAAACTAGTTCTCCGGCAGTAATTTCAATAGAGTTCTGTTCTGCGTGTATGTTGAATTGGCGCAGAACTTCTTCATCAGATAGATGGTCAAAATTCTTTTCAGGGTAACAAAAAGCTAGTTCTGAACGTAATGTTTCTGTGTCATAGATCATTTCGATCGTTTGTGTTTGTTTCATATTTTATGATTTTTCGATTTCAGTTTTTAATCTTTGAATGTTGGCCCAGAAAATCCATCAATATACAAACACCTCAAAGCGTGTGTTTCTGATTGTTCTTGTGTCCATCCTTTTGAAAGTTGTCTATCAATAATGTCTTGTTTCATTTTGAGTTGTTTGTCTATTTCAACAGACATATCTCTCTGTTTAGCCATATTCTCCAAACTATATCTTTCAGAGATGGATTTTCTTGGTTCAAATGTATTTTCCATAATTTTTATATTCAAAATCTTATCAATGGTTTTCTCACAATTTCTTTGGTAGTCCCACACAACAAAATAAGAAAAACCATGCTCTTCAGCAATTCGTTTCTTTTCTTTATCTTTTTGCAAAGATTCTTCATAGCTGTAAAGAGAGTTTTTCCAATCACTAGGCTGTCTTTCTGGGTTAGCGTGCCAGAAGCTTCCGTGATATTCAATGATGGTCTTTTGTTCAGGTATCACAAAATCGTAAAAGAAAATCTTTTTGTTGACGGCATCATATAAAAAGTACTCGTTTTCGCCGTACAAGCAAAGAAGATTATCAAAACGTTCTTTTTCTAGTTTTTGGAAAAAGACATATGATTCATTAGAGAAAAACTTGTTTTTCTTAAGTCTTTTACAAGTAATCGTTACCCTCTCTTCTTCTGTTTTGTCTTGCCAGTTTTTACTGAAAAGCTGTATGCGCTTTTCGTATCTACGTTTACCTTCCGCTTGGCCATATTTTTTTACATATGCTTGTAGTGATGTAGTTGTTTGTCTTTCTTTTAAAGCAACTTTTGCGTCTTCCAAAGTAAGACCTCTTTCTATGTAAAATTCTAGCTGTCTGTTTGATACAGCTTTTCCTAATCTTCTGTATAACTCGTTTTTTGTCTTTCCTGCCGTAGAACATTGATTAAAGATTTTTTGTTCTGCCTCTTCACGAGAAAGACCTCTGTTTTCAACAAGCCATTCTACATTTAGGCCATTACCTTTTCTTTTGTTAATCTCTGCTCGCTCAACATCTGTTTTTCTAGAAAGAGTTGCTTGTATTTTTTTAGCAATTTCCGGAGTACATGTTGACTGTCGAGACTTAATTTTTTCCAATGCAGAATCAAGGCTCCACCCACGGTCTAGCCAGTATTCAGTATTTAATTGTGTTTTGGAAAAGAATCCAACAATACTTAAGTTTATTCTACTTGTGGAAGTTTTTTCAATTATAGAATATCTTTCAAGATAACGTGCATACGATTTTGTAAAAAAACATTCGTCAGCGTCTTGGTTAAAATTAGGAACAAGCTGTCTTACATTTTTAATAAAGTCTTCGTAAGACAGCTTGTTCTTAAATACTGAAAGCGGAGCTTTACTCCTGAATCGTTTGTCTACCATCGAATGTTTGGGTTTTAAGTATATATACTCTAACCTTTTCATTTTTTGGTAAACATCCACTTTCCCCAGCGAAACAGATTGATCGAGAGTTGGGAATACCGCCAAATAACGATCCCGTTAGCTGCGCATTAAGAAGGTAGTTGCCTGTGGGAATGTATTCGTCTATTTTGGAAAAGGCATTGTCGGTTATGATCGAGCCTTTGGGATTGATCTTGGTTAGAGCAGCGTCTAACTCAAGAAAAGAAAATTGCTTTGCCATTTGTTGAGTTTTGTATTTTTAGAAGAGTTGAGTTTTAACTATAAGTTCAGGGGACAATGGAGGAAGACCTGTTGCTGCGATGAAACGATTGATGGGGTCAATGATGCATTTTGCAAATTGTGTATCATAATCAACAGGAGGAGCAATCTCGACTGGATAATTACCGGGTAGATAAGCAAATACATTCTCTCCGCCTTTATCACTCTTTGCATAATAGTATCTTACTTTGTCACCGCTTTTGATTAGCTGATACTTGTTTTTCCACTTGCTGTTGTTCAATATGTAATTGTGATACCCAGCGGCACGAACATGCATTGGACAATTATCGTTGATGATAAGTTTCTTACGATCTTCACCTATGCCTTTTTCATAATCATTTACGCTGGCGGACTGAGAAACATTCTCAATGTTATCCAGCATAAAGGCTTCTTTCTCACGTTTTAGCAAGTCAGCAAACTTACGCA
>Ga0214923_10007890_pt1 | contig 11478 bp, 15 predicted proteins | sample LL1510_MetaG_FD_177993 | JGI IMG/M metagenome (GOLD analysis project Ga0214923, IMG submission 177993) | Freshwater microbial communities from Lake Lanier, Atlanta, Georgia, United States - LL-1510 | ecosystem: Environmental > Aquatic > Freshwater > Lake | place: USA: Georgia | collected... | reverse complement strand
ACAATTATAGACCTATATATCATGTAGAAAATTATTTTTTAAATTTAGCAAAAATAATACATTCATTATAGACTTCTCTCTAGATTAAATATTAAGGTCTCCAAGGCCATCTATTTCTATTCGGATTAATGATATTTCTATTATAAAATTGGAAACCTCTTAAATATTTATCCATAGGTACAGGTATATTATTATTAGCTTGTGCAACGAAGAAAAAGTTGTTATAATTATTAGGAATTCCCCTTCTATATGTAATAGCACTTGTGTGAATAGCCATTTATATATAAATATATATAATATATTTTAATACTTAAAGTTTTATAATAAGTATTAAAATAATGAATTATGAAGAAGCATTTAATATATTAGAAATTGATTTCAATAATGTAAAATATGATGAACTAACATTAGAATACTTAAAAAAACGCTATAGAAAATTAGCTTTAAAATATCATCCAGATAAAAATGGCAACACAATTGAATCAAATGAAAAATTTAAAAAAATAAACGAAGCTTATAGTTATTTGAAGAGAGAATTATGTCATTTAAATCGTGAACATTGTCATATAGAAAAAGATGATGAATTAAATGATGACTCATCATCCATTTATTTGAATGTTTTAAAGAATTTTATAAAATCAGTTATGGAAGGTAGTTATAATGATATCATAACAAAAATAGTAAATGAAATTTTAATCGCAGGGAAACATATATCACTTAAGGTATTTGAGGATTTAGATAAGGATATCGCTTTAAATGTTTATGTATTTCTCTCTAAATATAAAACAATACTTCATTTTAGTAATGAGCTTTTAGATAAAGTTTATCAAATTGTTATACATAAATATGATAATGTTGAAATATATAGATTAAATCCAAGTATAGATGATATAATGAATAACAATTTATATAAATTATATATTGAAGACCAATTATATTTAGTACCTTTATGGTATAGTGAATCTTATTATGATGGTTCAGGATGTGAAATAATTGTACTATCAGAACCTGAATTGCCACCGAATATATCAATTGATGATGATAATAATTTATTGATAGAGATTAAATATAATATATATAATGAACTACCTCAAATGATATTAAATAATATACCAATTAAATTTTGTGTAGGTGAAAAGACATTTTCTATTCCTCTCTCTAATTTATATATAAAGAGTGAACAATATTATTGTTTAAAAGGTGAAGGTATATCAAAAATAAAAAAAGATATATATGATATATCAGATAAATCAGATTTACTGGTAAAAATAATGTTTATATAATTTATCTTAATTTTTCTCTCTAAGTTCCATAATTATATTATATTTTAATAGCATATTTTCAATAATACGAAGTTTTCTTTCATGATTTATAATACTATTTGCTTCAAAACTATTACAAGGACCACCATATTCGATTTCTCTTATTTTACTCATCTCTCTAACTTGTTTAATTGAATCTATATTTATATAATCATCATTACTCATCTTTAAAAACCCACCCAAATAAAACATTCCTTTATCTAAATTTGTTTTAAATTCATTAATAATATCATTATCAAAATCAAATATTTCTTTTTCCTTATTATTTAATGGAATAAAATTAAATAAATTAAGTACTGTAATACTTTTATTCATTTTTTAATTATATTAATGTTTATTATTTATTATGATTTAATAAATAATAAAATAAGTATTTCAATAATGATGATAAAATAAAAGAAAAAATTTATATTTATATTATTTTTTATTTTGTAGTAAATTTTTATTTATTTTGTGGTAAATTTTATTATATTTTTTATGTCTTAGGCTTTCTAGATACGACCTTCTTTTTAGTTACAGTAGTTGCTTCTTCACTTACAACTGGAGTACTTTCAACAGTCACCGTTTCAGCTGTTGAAACTTGAGTTTCAATTGTCGTAACCGGACGCGGTAATTGATATTCTTCTTCACCATCAGAATCTTCAACAAGAGCACTAATTGTATTATCATTATGTTCAGGTAATTCAGGTTGTGGTGATGCCTTAAGTGCTGCCATATCAGAAGGTCTAATAGTTAAGAAACAAGTATCATCTGAAATAGCAGATGTCTTAGGCTTTCTAACAATAACTTGCTTCAAATTCCAAGTGATAGATACCTTGGCAGGACTTCCGACAAACCATAAACCAGCACATTGTATAAGACAAATTACTTGAATTGGTGCCTTGCTAGTACTTCTCAAGAAATCAAGAGGAGTTACGCCTGGTTCAGACTTTCCCTTAACATATAATTGATTATATTCTTCATCAAATACAGAAGTTTGCCAAACATCCTTCCAACACGGCAACTTAACTGTCAATTGTGGTGGTTGACTATAATCGCGCTCTTCACTACCCTTGCTCTTCTTAGGATATTTGAGCATAGGAGTAAACTTCTCATCCATAACGTCCATACTCTTAATGTCCTTTCCAAACCATTCCTTAGAATAAGTCATAGCATCGGTCTTAATTTTATTCTCAACAAGCTTCATTTGTTCAAGAAATTTATCAGCATCAGGAGTAGTATATTGTCCCTTAGAGAATTGTAAAGTCATAGTATACTTTCCTGTTCCTTGTCCGTCTAGAGTCTTAACTTCTTGAGCACCCCATGAACCGATTAATGGTGCTGAAATAGTCAATGATTCCTTAAAATTTTTATTATATAAATTAACTACCTTTCCTCCTGCCGGGTTAGGCTTAGGAGCTGAGTAGCTGAAAACAGATAAATCAATATTAGTACCGTCAACGATTGCGCTTGCCATTTCTTAGTATATACTTTATAATAATGGATTATCTTTAAATCAATTTTTTTTTTAAATATAAATGTAAATATGGTCTAGTTGCCGTTTTTAGCTTACGTGTTATGGTAAGCATTTTAATTATTATATAATTTAAAAAAGACGATTAAAAAGATATTATATATGTATATATATATGACTGACATATTAAAAAAAAATAAGAGCAATGACAGTTTAATTGAAGAATACTTGAATAATATTATTGGCAAATGTGAAGAAAATATGCCTTTAGTTAAGAAACAAATAAAAGTATCAAATGATAAATTCCAAATTCCAACAATTAATACATACAATGACCTTGTTTATAATAGTTATAATGTTACACAATTAAAAAGTTTCGCAAAACATTATAAATTAAAAATAAGTGGAAATAAACAACAATTATTAAGTAGAGTATATAGTTTTTTGTATTTTTCGTCTTATATTATTAAAATTCAAAAGATTTTTAGAGGAATGCTTGTAAAAAAATATAAGTCTTTACGTGGGCCTGCTTCTATGAATCGCAAACTATGTACTAATTCCGATGATTTTGTATCTATGGAACCAATCGAAGAAATTAATTTCCATCAATTTATTAGTTATAAAGATAAAGATGATTTCATATATGGTTTTGATATTAATTCACTTCACAATTTATTTTTAAAAACAGGAATTGAAATTAGAAATCCATATAATCGTACTTTAATTCCAGAATCTGTATTTAAAAATATACGTTCATTAATTAGACTCGGTAAAATTTTAAATATAAATATTAATTTAAATTTTGAAGATGATACAAAAAATGTATCTAGTGAAAAAGCAATTGAATTACGTGCCTTAACATTATTTCAAAATATAGATTCGCTAGGTAATTATTCAAACGCAAATTGGTTTATAACTTTAAATCGAATTCAATTAATTAAATTTATTAGAGAATTAATGGACATATGGAATTATAGAGCTCAACTACCGATTCAAACAAAAAGGAATATTTATCCACCGTTTGGAGATCCATTTAGGAATTTAAGTATTCAATACATAAATGTGGAGCAAAATTTATTGAATATAAAAAAGGTTTTGCTAGAAGTAATGGAAAAATTAGTAAATAGCGGAGTAGATAAAGATAGTAAAGCTTTAGGCGCATATTATGTACTTGGAGCATTAACATTAGTAAGTACAGAAGCTGCTACATCCCTACCTTGGCTTTTTCAATCTGTAAATTACTTTTAATTTTATGTAGTAATTTAAAAAAATTAGAATTAATTAATTAAAACTGTATTATCGTAACAATATATATTATTTCCAAAAAACAACTTAAAAACTACTTAATAGAGTATAGTATAATAAGATGGCAAAAAAATCGTCTAAGACTGCTACTGAGACTGAACAAGTCGCTCCTGTTGTTGTTGCTCCTGTTGTTGAATCTTCTACTCAATTGGTAGAAAAGAAGACCAAGAAGGTAAAGGCTCCTAAGGTTGATGCTTCTCCTGCTCCTGTTAATGTTCCTGTTTCTGAACCCGTTTCCACCACTCTTGAAGTTGCTCACACTGATTCTGTTCTTGATGTTGAGGTTCCTCTTGCTGACCAATCTATGGAATTCCTCGCTAAGCTTTCACAACTTAGTGTTATGATTTCTACTCTCAAGTCTGAATACCGTGCTCTTGAGAAGAAGTGGTCTCGAGAAGTTAAGAGTGCTCAAAAGGTTTCTTCTAAGAGAAAGAGAAAGGCTGGTAACCGTGCTCCTTCTGGATTTGTTAAGCCTACTAAGATTTCAGATGAACTTGCTACTTTCTTGGGAAAGGAAAAGGGAACTGAGATGGCTCGTACTGAAGTTACTCGTGATATTAACACCTACATTCGCAACAACAAACTCCAAGATAAGGAAAATGGTCGCAAGATCATCCCTGATGCTAAGCTTGCTGCCCTCTTGAAGCTAAAGAAGACTGACGAGCTCACTTACTTTAACCTACAAAGATATATGTCACCACATTTTGCTAAGGCAACCAAGGAAGCTACTGCTTAAATTGTATATTTTTAAATAAAAAACAATAAAATATTATAAAAAAACAACAAATAAAATTATATAGTTCTTAGGAACTACATAATTTATTATTAAATCAATTAAAATACTTATTTATATAGGATTATTTTTTTGGATGTTTATAAAATAAAAACTTATATTATAAATGAGTACTGAACTAAGTATTTATAAAAACAACAGAATCAATGAACTAAGAAATTCATTTAATTCTAATGTATCTCGTTTAAATAATATTTTATCAATAAATATTATAAATATAAAAAATTCAAGACGATTATCATTAAAACAAAAACAACAACAAATTAATAATTTAATTAATCAATTCAATTCAAATTATAATACATTATTAAATATTTTAAATAATAATATTTCAATTATAAAAAATTTTACTCCTAATCCAATAATAATTAATAGAAATAAAAAAGCTTTATTAATAGGTATTAATTATTTAGGAACTCAAAATCAATTAAATGGTTGTATAAATGATATTAATTGTATTCGCGAGAGAATATCAAATAATGGTTTTAATGATATTACAGTATTATCAGATAATACAAGCTTAAAACCTACAAAAAGAAATATATTAAATGCTTTTTCAAATTTATTATCAAATTCTCAAAAAGGCGATTTATTGTTTTTTGCTTACAGTGGACACGGATCTTATGATATAGATAGAAGTGGTGATGAAATGACTGGTTATGATCAACTAATTGTTCCATTAGATTTTAATATGATATATGATGATGAATTAAAAAAAATAATTCAAACAAATCTTAAACCAAATGTTACTTTATTTGCCATGTTTGACAGTTGTTTTAGTGGCTCAGTATTAGATTTAAGATATCAATATATGGATTCTCTCAATTATGATAATTATACTGAAAATATTAGAGAAACTGAAACTACCGGAGATGTATTTATGATTAGTGGTTGTAATGATTATCAAACTAGTGCTGATGCTGTAATAAATAATAAAGATAATGGAGCTATGACTTGGTCTTTACTAGAAAGTTTGAAACAATATCCAAATTGTACTTGGAGAGAATTATTGAAGTCTATGCGTGTTCTTCTTAAAGATTCTGATTTTGAACAAATACCACAATTTTCATCAGGAAAATTTGAAAATATTGATGATAAAGTATTTATTTAAGTTTATAGTCTGAACACTTCTTTACGAGTAGATAAAATATTTATTTTTATAAGTAATTATAAAAATAAAATACAAAATACAAAATACAAAATACAAAATACAAAAATAAAAAAAAAAATTTAACAATTTTTCTCTGAATATGATTGAAAATCTTCTAAGCTATCATCATCTGAATTATAATCTTCTATATATTTTAATAATTCTTCTTTATTAATATGAGGTTGGAATTTCATTACCATTTTAATATCTATTTTCATATCCTCTTCGTCTAATTGATATAAATCACTTAGAATATAACGTGCGATAAATGATATATCAAGTGTCTGTGTTTTAAGTATATCAATTAATTTAACAGCATAAATATTTGCTTTTAAAGTTTTTCTATCATATTTTTTATTATATAAATCTAGCATATATAATATTAATATGTTAGTTTTAAATATAAAAAAAAATAATTTAATAAGCAAATAAATTAACTAAGGAAATATAAATCCATCTTTTTTTAAAATTTCAATCATTTCATCTTTCATAATGCGACCATTTATTATGTTAATATTTTCAAAAACTTTAATATTATAATGATTTATATCTAAATCGAAAATGTTATATATTTTTTTTAATAAATCATAATCTTTAATAAATTCTGAATCATTTTCTTTTAACCATTCATAAAATTCTTTATTTGATTTTGATTTGTGATACTTCTTAAATAACTTAAGTGTATTATTTAAAGTGTGAGTTTTATTATCATTTTCTATATTATAATCTGTTCCTGATAATACACATACTTCTCTAAACTCTTTTTGTGTAATACCCAAATTATTTAATATACCTTTCATATCATAAACAACAGCTGTATGATTTAATAAGCTAAGGTACCTTATTACACGAGGGCAACCATATACAAACATATCCATGTCTTCACTTAAACAACCCCATACTTTTTCTTTCATAGTCAACATAGCACATAATTCATCGGCTTCACATGGAGCATCATAATAAGTCGCACCATATGCTCTAATTAAGTTTTTAATATTTTCTATGTCAATTTTGGAAATACTTACAAATTTTTTTTTTAATATATCCATATTATAAATAATATCTTGTTTATCTACATCATTCATATCTTTATTTAATTCTAAGGTTTTTTTTAGATGATTGTATTCTTTCTCTGCTTCTTGTTTATCTTCTTTTCGTTTTTGTAAAAGTTCTTTTTTTTCAGGAGGTGCTTTTCCATCAAATATAAATATAGGAATAATATTATAATATCTAAATATAGATAACATAAGATAAATATTCTCTATAAGTATATTATCTGCAGCAAATCTATACATATATATACTAATATCTACAGCTATTTTCTTACCTGACAATTCAGATAGTTTACAAAATTTTATAGAAGGTGACGCGTTTTCTTTTAAAAATCGGTTTAAATATCTTATTCCCATTCTTATTATGATATCTAGATTATCTTTATTTAATATGTACTTTTATTTTTCAATTTTATTATTAAAAAAATCAAACAATTTATTTTAATTTTTTATATATTTATAAAAAAAATTGAAATACTTTTAAATTATAATAATATAGAATATAACTATTAGAACTATGAAGACAAGAAGTCAAACAACTCGTGAAAACTTAGCATTATATGAAGTCAATATTGACTTTGATGAAGCAAGTGAAGCTTGGAAAGCTAATAAAAAGTCAATTGGAAATGGAATGTATAAATATATCTGCTCTAAGCGAGGTAAAAATAAAAATTATTGTGCGTTAAAGTGTTTGCCTGGAGAAATTTACTGTAAAACACATTTAAAAATGTTTTTAGATGGAAAATTCAATTAATAATATCATTAAAATTAGCCTAACTCACATATACTCATTCTTAAGTTTGTCAAAATATATTTATAATCTTTCTTTTTTCTTTTTATTTTAGAGAGAAATATCTGAGATTGATGAATGTTACTCAATAATCCTGATTTTTTATAATTTTTGTGTAAAAATTTGCAAAATTCATTTAAATTACCAGTTGTTTTCTTAAAATCTAATAATGATAAATTGTTTGTATTACACCAATCCAAAAAACTTTGATAGTTATTTAATAATATATTCTTTATTACATAATAAGCTAAAACATTGGTTTTTTCTTTATATAAATTCTCTCTAAGAATTAAAGAATGTTTTGTATTTGAATATAAATCATTATATGATAAACCCATAAAATCTAATGTTTTTGTTAGTTGAAATGAACTATATGTAATTTCAAAATTAATAAATAATTCTGAGTTAGAGAGAAAATCATTAATATTATTGATATTTTTTAAAGCATAAAAACTACAAAATAACGCATTTATAATTTCAGCCCAGAACTCAGTATATGCTTCATAACCATTTACTTCTGAATTTACTTTAAAAATATTTAAAACGCAATTATTTACAATAGTATTATTCATCATCGAAAAATCTAATCCAAAATTATGAAATGTTTCATGAATGAAAACTTTAAACCATTCTTCTTTCCTGAAGACTACAATTTCTGAATCTTTTGGACAGGTTGTTGTAAAAGCTGTGTTAACATTTGTTTCATCTAATATATGAATATTAGAATTTGGTAATGTCTTTTCGAGAGAAGTAAAATATAAAAATATTGTAATTTTTTTGGCACATTCTTTTGATGAATATATATTTAATATATATAACCAAATAGCTATCGCTTGAACATAATTGTTATATAGTTTAATATTCACTTCTATATCATCATTTTCAGTTATAAAATATATTTTTACGTTTCTTTCATAGAGAGAAAAAGAATAGCAAATTTCTGTCATCATATTTTCATCTATATGTTTTCTTACAATTTCAGGAAAACTTTTCGAGTTAAAATTTTGAGGTTTAACTATTTGAGTGGCGCTTTGAATTTTTTTAATCGTATAATTATAGATATTACGTTTAATAATGAAGTTATATGCTTCTAATATTTCCTTATATAGGTCTGTCAATATTTTTTTGGTTTTGTTTGATTGTTGAACATAATTTATATGTTTATTTTTAATAAAAAATAAAATCATATCTCTACTTTGTTTTGATAAATTCATTCTTATATTATATTAGTATTTATTTTTATGCGAATATTCTTGAAAAAATATTTAAATAATTACATAATATATGAAAGGCAGAATTCAAACAAAAAATTCAAAAACAAAAAAAATTAAATTATCATCAAGTGAACTAAATAATGCTCCTGTATCATATTATTCAAAGAATTTTAAGGGTACTAAATTAATACCAAGAACTAATATAATTAATTATATGTTTTCGGGATTTAATGATTTTATAAAAAATAATAATCCAGATGATTATACATTAGTTTTGGATGATTTTTTTATAATAAATAATAATGATTTGCCAAATGGGTTAAAAAGTAATTCAATTAATTTGAATCTTAGTATGAATCCAACTATGTCATTAGATAAATTGATTGTTTATAGTTTTTATTTAAAGCAAAGTAGTATTTTTAAAAATACATTTGATAACTTTTTGGATAGCATCAAATATCAAATAGGTAAAGATGTTAAACGAACTGATATATATCTTAATGGAAATCAAATTACAAAAGATTATGGTAATATAGAAAATAATTATCAAGTAGCTGACATGTTTTATCAAGTAGTTATAGATAATTTATATCAAATAAATCGTAAATCAATAAATCTAAATACCGCAAATAAATTTTCTCTATTATCTTGTCAAAATATGTTTAATTTTATTACAGAATTAATGACACTTAAATTTAATAATATGATGGATCCTGAAAAAAATATAATTTATAAAGCTAATAAACATATTAATCTTGTAATTAATGAAACCGAAATTTCTATGGAATTAGTTTTTGACTCTAAATTATTAATTACAGTTAATGGTGATATTGATCCAGAGCATCCACGTGGAAATTTAAGTTTTAATTTGTATATTGATTTAAAAAACAATTCATTTGAATTAAGAAATTTTAAATTAGACTATAATATAGATACAAATTCAACACAAACTCAAACTCAAACTCAAACGCAAAGTCAGGTTCCAACAAAATTTCAATCATTTAAAAATAATTTTAACACAAAATATATTGTTCCAGCCGTTCTCGTTACAGGTGGAATAATTGCTACTCCGTTTATATTAGGAGCTTTAGGAGGACGTAAAACTAAAAAATTCTATAAAAAAAATAGAACTAAAAAATTAAGAAAAAATAAAACCAAAATTAAAAAAGTCAAACAACATAATTTTAAGTAAATATAATAAATTATAAATATATATATGGATAATACAATAATAATTATTTTAGGAATTATTTTATTAGTATTAATAATTTTAAACCATATTACGATTATCACAACAACAAACACATCAATTCAAGGAAAATGTTCACAAACAACTTTTGGTTGCTGTCCTGATGGTATAAATTCAAAAATAAATTTTTACGGAACAAACTGTCCAGGATACAGACCAGTTCCAGGATACCCATCTCAGCCACCACCACCACCTCCAGGACCTGGACCTGTAAATCCAAAGCCAATTGGAGGATGTGCTGGCACTAGATATGGCTGTTGCCCAAATAGTCAAATAGCAAAAATAAATCCACAAGGCAGTAATTGTGTTTAAAATTATTTTTATTTTAAATATTTTATTTTTATTTTAAATATTTAAATAAATTAATATTTGAGTATTTATATGTCTGAATCAAATGTTTTAGATGTCTCTCTAGTTGATCCAAGTAATGTATCTATTGGTCTTACTGGTCAAGAAGCTCTTATTGATTTAATAAAAATCGCTATTGTAAATGATGATATTAAAAATAAAATATCTATAAATCTTACACCAGATATTATTAATTTAATTAATAATATTATCACTTTATCACCCGGATCATTAAATGATATTGATAAGTCAGTTAAGGATGTAATTAAGGATGGAAAGATTAATGCTAAGGATATTTCTGGACTTATTGTTATAATTCAAGTATTATATCGTCTAATATATTCCATTAAAACTGATAAATTTGATAGTAAAAAATGTGCTGAAGCTACATCAGTTACCCTTAAATACATTATTCATTTGTTAGTTTTAGAGAGAAAAATAGTAATTCCAGAAGAAAATCAAAAAGAAATTTTAAGTGATATTGATATATTAATCGATAACTGTATTGAACTTTTAACTTTACAAAAATTAGTAAAAACAAAAAGTTGTTTAAAAAAATTATTTAAGTTGTAACATCCCCCTTTATTATATAAATTTATTATATAATAAATGTACTCAATTTCTCATTCATATGTTTATGCTTATCCTTTATATAAACACGCAATTGCTTATTTTGATTTAAGCGAACCTAGATATAAATATAAATTATATACACAATTTTATACACAATTTTATACATTTGATTCGAATAAAACTAATTTTGGTTTTTGATTATAAAATTTACATTTCTTTTTTTCTTATT
>Ga0214923_10007889_pt1 | contig 11479 bp, 8 predicted proteins | sample LL1510_MetaG_FD_177993 | JGI IMG/M metagenome (GOLD analysis project Ga0214923, IMG submission 177993) | Freshwater microbial communities from Lake Lanier, Atlanta, Georgia, United States - LL-1510 | ecosystem: Environmental > Aquatic > Freshwater > Lake | place: USA: Georgia | collected 2015-10-15 | reverse complement strand
CAATAGTTACGAATGGTCGAGCTGTCAGGATCCTGCGCGATGCCGAGACACTCACTCGGCCTAGCTTTCTCGAATTTGATCTTGAGACCATCTTTGCCGAAGCGAGTGACCGCTACGCCGATTTCGCCTCTCTCTGGCGTATTCTTCACTCCTCGAGAGCTCCCAGCGCGATCGACTCTGGGGGTATTTGGGAGAAATGGAAAGCAGACGGCCACGCTCAAGGTATTCGCGTTCGTGATGGACTGAGGGACGGCGTAACGCAGGCACTCCTCATTCTTGGTTCGGGCTTTCTCTCGCGGCCTGAGAACAAGGATTTGCGAAAACGTCTCCAAGATGGATCGCTTCGGCGGAATACTTACTTCCAACAGTTGCTGCGATTGATATACCGATTGTTGTTTGTTTTTTGTGCTGAGGAACGCAACTTGCTTTTCTTGCCTGATGCGTCGGAAGCGGCAAGGACCGCTTACATTAACGGCTACAGCTTGAAAAGGCTGCGGCGACGTTCTTTGCGCTTTTCCGCACGTGATTCCTATGGAGATCTCTGGATTTCCGTGGGCGTGCTTTTCCGCTCGCTTCGCATGGGTGAAAAGCGTCTCGGTCTGCCGTCGCTTGGGGGTCTTTTTAACGATGACCAGTGTCCAGATCTGGATACGTCAAAACTCAGCAACCGAGATCTGCTTGCAGCGATGCAACAGCTTAGGTGGTTTTTCGACAGCCATTCTGGTCGTCGCGCTGCAATCGATTACCGCAACATGGGGCCGGAGGAACTTGGATCCGTCTACGAATCCCTTCTCGAGCTGGTTCCTATGGTTGACCTAGAAGCACGAAAGTTCGGGTTTGTGGGTATTACAAGCGAGGGATCGAGTGCGGGTAATGTCAGAAAAACTACAGGTTCATATTATACGCATGACTCCCTTGTTCAGCAACTGATCAAAACTGCGCTGGATCCGGTGATTGAAGAAAAGCTGGCCGCGCATCCTGAGCGTCCTGTCGATGCGCTCTTGTCTGTCACCGTGTGCGACCCGGCATGCGGTTCTGGGCACTTTTTGTTGGCCGCGGCCAGACGGCTTGCTGAGAAACTTGCCGAACTCAGAGCGTCTGATGGTTCTGTTACAAATAGCGACTACCGACACGCTCTTCGCGATGTGGCGAGTCGCTGTATTTATGGAGTGGATATCAACCCAATGGCTGTTGAGTTGTGCCGTGTAGCTTTGTGGCTGGAGACAGTTGATCCCGGTAAGCCACTTGGTTTTCTCGATCACCATATCAGATGCGGAAATAGTCTTCTTGGGGCTACTCCCGAGCTGATCGCTGCTGGCTTACCTGATGAAGCCTTCACTGCCGTCAAGGTGCGTGGAGATGATTCAAAAATCTGCTCCGCACTAAAAGAGCGCAACAAGTCAGAGCGGGAGGGGTTCGGTCCCCTTTTTGCCCAAGAGAATAATGACGCTCGGGAGGAAATGTTGCGGGTTGCCCAGGTTATCGAAGGCATGGACGACGACGACGCGCATCAAGTTCAGGAGAAGGAAAAAGCTTTCGCTCATAGCAAGTCGTCACCGAAATTTCGCCTTAGCAAGCTCTTAGCAGATGCGTGGTGCGCTGCCTTTGTTGCAGAGAAAGTAAGTTTGAGTGATCCGGCCGCCGGTCTCGAAGAGACGAACCAAGCAGCCATCGCAGAGGACGGCCAACTTCCCCATGTGCAAGATGAACTGTTCGCGGGTTCGGCTCGACCCGCCGAAAACAAAGCATCGAATACGGCGCCTAGGCAAAGTTCAAATAAGTCGTCCCTTGCGGCTTCCGTGTCCGGCATTACAACCGGAACGTTACGAGATATCGTTCAAGAACGATCGGTCGAGAGCAGCGCGGTCCAACAAATAGAATCGCTTGCGAAAAAATACGCTTTCTTTCATTGGCATCTCGCCTTCCCGCAAGTTCATGCCAAGGGCGGGTTTGATTGCATTTTGGGAAACCCACCGTGGGAACGCATCAAACTATCGGAAAAGGAATATTTTGCTGACAAATCGCCGGAAATCGCAGCAGCAGACAAGGCGGGTAGAAATCGGCTTATTCGGGAGCTAAAGGAAAATAAGTCGCATCTTTATGATGAGTTTCTAAGGGAAAAAGTGCGCTCCGCTTCGGAGAGTTCATTTGCGCGAGCTTCCGGAGCTTACCCTCTTACTGCAGTTGGTGATATCAATCTTTTTGCGCTTTTCACGGAAAAATCATGGAGCGCTGTAGCAACAGCGGGGAGAGTCGGTTTGATTGTGCCCACTGGACTAGCCACCGATCTCGGCACCAGCAATTTCTTTTCGTTACTCGTGAAACAAAAGTGTCTCGTGAGTCTTTTCGACTTTGAGAATGGTCTGCGCGACGACCAAGCTGACGAGGAAATAGAGAATGAAGAGCAAGAGGATGAGCAGCGATCTCGAAAACGACGGCTAAAGGCGAGCCTTGATGAAAGACTGCTATTCCCAAGCGTCGACTCACGATTTCGCTTTTCTCTCATCACTTTCACTGGGGGCAACCACCATGAAGCCCAGCCAGTGTTTGCGTCTCTCCTACACCGTGTTTCTGAGATACACGCGGAGCGTGTTTACACGTTGTCGTTAGCTGACATTCAAGAGGTCAACCCCAACACGTTATCTGCGCCTCTGTATCCGTCTTCGCGGCATGCTTCTGTTGTTCAGCGTGTGTACCAACGGATTCCGGTATTGATCGATAAAGCGCAACGCATCAACTCGTGGGGTGTTGTGTTAACGACTGAGTTTCATATGTCTAATGACCGTGAGGACCACTTCATTACTCAGCAGCAAGCCAATGAAGATCTGAGTGGGTCCCGAGCGCCGAGTGAGCTCCTGCCGCTGTATGAAGCTAAAATGCTTCATCAGTATGACCATCGCTGGGCGACGTATCCGGCGAGTGGAAAAATGAAAGCCCGTGATGTTAGTGCGGATGAAAAGCGCGACCCTAGTTTTCGAGTGCTTCCTCGCTATTGGGTGAAAGCAACTGATGCCGAAGCGAGGTTAGATGCAAAATGGCAATGGTTCCTCGGGTGGCGAGATATTACGAATCCGACAAACGAAAGAACAACAGTTGCAGCAGCCCTTCCGAGAGCGGCTTTCGGCAACAAAGTGCCTCTCGTGTTGATGCCGGATATTCCGCCCATTCTGCGCTTGGCGTGGCTCGCCTGTGCGAACTCCTTTGCGCTTGATTTTGTGTCGCGTCAAAAAATTAGCGGTGTCACATACAACTTTTATCTGATGGAACAGATGCCCTTTCCTCGTCCGGCCTTTTTCCTCGGACATTGTCCCTGGGACCGCTGCAATCAGCTCATCCAGTGGATTGCACCCCGTGTTCTCGAGCTCTCATACACCTCTTACGATATTCAGCCGCTCGCCCGTGAGTTGGGCCTATCAAAAGGCCCCTTTGCGTGGGACGAAGTTCGCCGAGAGGTGCTTCGGGCGGAGTTGGATGCCGCGATGTTCCACATTTACGGAATGAGCCGTGAAGAATCCAACTTCGTCCTTGATGCTTTTCCGATTGTTCATCGCAAAGATGAGGCGAGGCACGGTTGTTTCAAAACAAAAGACGTTGTGTTGACTGCCTTTGACAACTTTCAGAGCGCGCAAAACTCAGGCTCCACCTACGTCAGTCCTGTCACGCCTATCGCGGGAGGGTGGGTTCCTGATGAGTTGAAGGTCAGTGGTGATGCCAAGTCACCTTCCACGGAAACTTAAATGTGAAACCCCCATCAATTTGTGATTTGTTCTGTGGCTGCGGTGGCCTTTCTACTGGTCTAGAAGCCGCCGGCATGGCTACGAAATGGGCCGCTGAGTTAAACCCCGATGCTGCTGCGACTTTCAAGGCGGCACATGCACATGCACATATCTGGAACGAGGATGCGAACATTCTCCTTCAGCGATGCGCAGATGGGGAGAAGGGCACTCCTCAAAAAGGGGAGGTCGACCTCTTGTGCGGTGGACCGCCCTGCCAAGGGTTTAGCGGATACAATCGCTACCGTAGCCCTAGTGATCCACGTAACTCACTCATCGAAACCTTTCTGGCGTTCGTAGAATTGTTAAATCCGAGATACGTTTTAATGGAGAATGTTCCCGGAATGCTACAAATGGAGGAAGGGCGAACACCGAGATTGTTGCTTCGCACGCTTGAAGATCTCAATTATCAAACGAAACTTGGCATTCTGCAGGCAGGATTTTACGGTCTGGCTCAGAATCGTTGGAGAGTTTTTGTTGTCGCTGCAAAAGAAGGTGAGAGTCTTCCGTCCTTCCCTGAACCGACCCATTTGTTTCCCCGAACTACGCTCTTTGGGGCAACTGCATTTCGAGCTAACGTTGTCAAACCGACTCACGACGCGGAAAGCTTATTTTCTCAACTTGCACCGCACACGACTGTCGGGGATGCGATAAGCGACCTTCCACGAATTCCCAACGGCGGTGGACGAGTTAAAGCAGACTACGAGAAACGACCTGTATCAACCTACCAGAAGGACATGCGGCAGAACTGCAGCAAGCTGCACGATCACCAGGCCGAAAACCACGGCCCCGCCATGCTACCTAGAATTTGTGCAGTGCCCAAACGCCCTGGGGCAGGATGGTTGGATCTGCCTGAACACCTTAAGCCTCGCAATCTGGCGAAGCACAACGACAAGCGTTATGAAAATCGGTTTGGTCGACTATGGTGGTCTGGAACCTTTAATACCATCGTAACAAGGCCATACCCTTATTGGGGGCGTTTCATTCATCCAGAGCAGGACAGAGTCCTGAGTGTTAGGGAATGCGCGCGCGCGCAGAGCTTGCCGGACAAAATGGCTTTCGTGGGAAGCCTCAAGTCGAAATACCTTCAGGTCGGAAATGCAGTGCCACCACTGCTCGCGCGCGCCATCGGTAAAGAAATCATGCGAGCCATGGAATATGAGCCAGCCTAGTTGCCGTGGGTCGTCTTAACACATCTGAGGAGCGTGAGCACACATTGCTGACAGCTGAAGAGTATGTGCGGCACGAGACGTCAATTCCCCGAGTTAGCGACGCTAGGAAACTGAGATCTGCCTTTGAGCGAGAGCTAAAACACTACTTCGCTCTAGCTGCGCTGTCTCGCAGTAAGAGTAGCCCCCGAAAATTAGTAGAGTCTGCCCACGCAGTTGTCTTCAAGTTCCGTATCGTCTTGGAGAGAAGGTTAGCGGTAGCGCTCAAGAGAAGTCATCTCGATGACGCCGTTTCTCTGCTAGAGATGGGGTGTTTTTACGGCTTCAGCAAAAAACAAGGAACAAGTGTTAGGATGCCTCTAACTACGTGTAAGCCAACTCGGCTTTGTGCTGGCGCGTGCTACGCGCATGACGTGCTGGATGCCGCACCGGCTTCGGTTATTCGCGGAGTGATCAACGGCCTTGTCGCCGAACAATTCGAGGATGGGACCTCGTTGATCAGGGAAGCCGTTATGCTTGCCCTAAGAGGTCATACAAAGCGAGCCGTCCAATCGGCACTAACCGAAGTGCGTGCTTTGAGAGGAACTGGTTGGACCCGCCGCGCTTTTATTCGATTCTCTCACGTTGGAGAGATAACCAAGTATGTGCGTTTCGCCAATGAACTTGCTAGGCAGGTGCATGAGAAATCCCAAGGGCAAGTTGATTGCGTCGTGTACACACGGCATTCCAGCGCCCGGTTGCTAAATCCAAAGTTGTGGGTCGTGAACTTCACCCTTGATCCTGCAAGTTCTGAGCGTCGGGAGTGGGTCCCGAAAACTGCGCGGATCGTTTTTTCCGCTTTCGGCGGCGTTACCTCGGATGAGGCGGACGTGAATTTTCTTGAGCACCATAGGCACATTCACATGGCAAGAACCGCTGGCAACGGTCGGATTTGCCCTGCGACATTACCCGAAACTAAAGAACGAACCTGTGACGCCTGTCGCTGCGACCGCTGCTTTGTTGCCCCCTCATTATGAATCCCTTAGATAGAGCTTCGGTCGAAAGAGCGGGTTACGCCACTGGATGGGAAAACGTGCGCGAGAGCACCTCCGAGAACGTTTTTCTCTTCTCGGCAAGACACAAAGCAGAGGTGGTCATACGCAAGCTCGATGACCCTAAAGGAGCTTTCCTTGTTTGTTTTCATTCTGGGCCTTCTCCCGTGGAGCTGAATCGTAGTTTCGCGCAACGAGCAGACGGCGCCTATGAGGTCTCGGGTGAGCTTGAACTACGCAATATCTTATGGCGTGCGGCTCAACTTTCCATGTCCCTGCCAACCCAAGCCGCAGATGTATACGCCACTAAAGTAGCTGATATTGAGATAGCTGGTTTTTCAGGCACCGAAGCTTTGAGGATCGTCAAGCAAAGGATCGGCCAAGATCTTTACCGCGAGGCTCTCATGAATTACTGGGGTGGGGCATGTGCTGTTACGGGTTTAGCTATTTCCGAACTACTTCGCGCTAGTCATGCCAAACCATGGGCTAAATGCGATTCCGATGCCGAGCGATTGGACGTTTTTAATGGATTTCTCCTCGCTGCAAACCTTGATGCTCTTTTTGACTCCGGCCTCATATCATTTGATGACCAGGGAAGTATTATGTATTCAAAAAAGCTTCAAAAGCGTGACCTTATTCTTTTTGGTATGGATCAATCAAAAGAAAATAAACTCAGGTGGTTAAGTTCAAAACACCTAATGTACCTTGCTTGGCATCGGGAACGAGTATTTCAAAAATGAAGTAGTAAAAACTAAAAAGATTCTAAATCTCTTCCCTTTGTTGAGGCGTATCTGCATTAAGAAAAAACCAATTGCATCTCCCTACTAGAAAAGGTTCCTGGGAGAGTTTTACCCCATCCCCGACACCTGCCGCTCCAGTGGATCTTTTTCAGGTGAAACAAGCTATGGCCAAGATCCAGAAAAATGGGGCACTGAGCTGATTGCCAGCTGGTGCGGGGCCATTTCCAGCGAAAGCTATAGGCCCCGTGGCCATAGTCTTTGTTTAAAGTAAAGTTATCGATGAAGGGTTCGGCATCGACCACCCAGATCATGTTTCCGTAGAACGATTCCCGGTCTTGAATCTCCCAGGGGGAGATGGGGCTATGCTGAAGCTCTATCACCATGTTGGATAGCTTAATATCCGCGCGGTGCGGGCCCATGGGAACTTCTTGGCAATCTAAGGGGAATTTATCTTTCCAGGCGCGATGCCAATCGGTCTCTGGTTCGCTCCAAGAATCACAATCGGTTCCTGAGGCGTGGGCCCAATGCCACTCCTTAATGTGGCCACAGCGGGAAATTACGTTTGTGGTACAGGTGGGGCATTGGCCTTGAAGGCCAGGGTATGGCTGGGATCTTTCACCAGAAACCAGAGCCCATTTCATGATTGGATCTCCTTAATACGGGTTAATATGTCTTTTTTCCGCAGTTGGGTGATCAGGTCATCCATAGCCTTTTCGAGGTCTTTATCGTCCATAACCCGGGTCAACCAACCCTCCTTATTTCCAGCCGGTTTTTCGCCGTAAAGGGGGTCGGCCCATTCAAAAGGCACCAAGTGAATATCGGCATCCCCGTTGGGCCCGAAGTCTTTCGTTGCCCAATGACAACTTGGGTTATGGTCGTCTCCTGATTTGATCTGCCACCAATGTAAAACTAGATCCCCGAGGTTGTTTATGCCGACATAAATGGGTACAGAAATGGAAGCAGGTTTTAATCGAAAAATAAAATTACTAAGGGTATGCAACGCAGGGTTGTCTTCCCCGGGGAAATGAAAACTGTAATCAACAATATCCCTTTTTTGCGTCCAAATCAGCAGGGAGTTATAAAACCGGGGGGATTCAATTAAAAAGCCGTTGCTCTTTACGGAATTATAAAAGTTCAGCGAAGAGGCAAAAGGCAGCTTTAAATCAACGGCTTCAGGCTTGGACCAGCCGATGGTTTGCATGGCCGTCAAAATGTGGTTCAAGGGCCAATTTCTCATAAAGATATCCAGAAAAAAGGTGTCCTTCTGCTGGTTTTCAAAACAGCGGTGTAGATAGGTGTTTTGGGTAAAACCCAAGGCAGCGGAACCATGCTTGTATTTTTCCGGGATCGGCAGCAGTTCCTGCCGAAAAGCTGAATCAGGGGTAACCTGGGGAGAAAAATCTGTTTTTGAAAACCACGCTGGCTTTAAGGTGCAAAACAAAAGCTGTCCGCCAGGCAGGCAGCGATCCGACAGCTGGCTAAAGAGATCCCGGAGGCGCTCCATCGAGGTGGTGAGGTTGATCTCGGCACCAAAAACTAAAATCAGGTCGTACCTCTCCAAAATACGATTCTGGAGGTGATGCCGACTCCGATAGCCCACATGCCGGATGGCTCCCGGTAATGAGTTGGTGGAGAGATCGTAGATGCCCCATGCGACGTTCACCCCGCAATCCTTTGCGCGATTTCTCAGAAGGTCATCGATGGTAAGGCTACTGCTACATACCGTAACCGCGTGCCCGGATTTCGCCAAATCGATAGCCAACGAGCCTGAGCCAGGAGAGATATCGAGGATCTTTAGGGGAGCGGTTGCATCAAGAAAATCGTAGTGCTTCTTTTTCTTGTTTTTGATGCAATTCAGCACGGCTTGGATTTTTTCAAGCAGAGCTTGCCGGCACACCTTTTCCTGAAGGATAAACTCCTCATACCATGCTCGCATTTCATGCACTTTATTTCTCTCCGAAAAAGCACGGCTATCCCATGGGTCTTCTCTCTCCCGAAGACAATCCGAATTAAATTTGCCACGAACCGGGTAGGACATGGCTTACCGACCCTCAAGCGGTCGATGGGTGGGACTGGTGGTGGCTGGGGTGATTGGCGGGGGCAGATCGAATACGGGCCGGCGTTTTCTGGTGCTGCGGGGAAGGGTCTTCTCCAGGGCTACCCGCACCGTTTTGATCTCGTCAGTGGAGAGACCCTTCTTGAGGAAATATTTTGCGGCCGCGCCGACACCAACTTTTTCGATTCCTCCCAGCTGGACCATGGCCTTCAGGAGGTGATTGGCGGCGGCCCTGTTCATTCCGAGGGCTTCCTCGACCTGCGACTGGTCAAATCCTTTTACTTCCTTGGGGATGGAGCTGTCTTGGAGGGCCTCCTTTTTGAAAACAGGCCGGGCCAAAAGCAAAACTTTTAATATATTTATATTTTTCCGGCCTTTTCGGAGATCCAATTCAGCATTGGACGGCATTGAGAGCTCCTGCTTGGGCATCGAGCCAATGAATTTTGCAATGATAAGTGGGCTTAACTGAGAGGAGTGACCAGGGAAACGGGCTTTAAGGCCTCGCTGAATCAGGTCTAAGGCAGCTGAGGTGTAGGGGACTTCGGTGGCTTTTGCGTACTCTAATACCAAGGCATCCAGTTTTAGAGGGAGAAGGAGGGTCCGACTTTTGATCTGCGGATTACGCGCTTTTTTATTGTTTAAAGCATTATCAATTAATGTTTTATGCGAATCGCTAGGTATTAGCTCTTTGGGTCCAAGGAAGAACATGTGTGAAATCTGCAAAATTTTAAAAAGCTGTCAACAAAAAAAAACTACATTGTAAAACTTTTTTTGTTGCATAAAAAACTGGTTTATGTTCTAATTGGAAAACCATGAGACAAATTTGTTCCGAGATACGGCTCACGCGGCACGCAATTGCCCGGGGGGCCCAGAGGTTCGGCTTTGATGTCGAGGAGGTGCGCTTGATCGCCGACCTTATTAGCGTCGGTGGTTTCAGCGTAGTTAAGGAGGGAACCACGGGTTCCTTAGTCCTTGTCAGGTACGGTCATCACCGGATCCAGGCAGCGGTTACCCGGGATGGCTTTTTGAAGACGCTTTACCCCCTGCCTAGCTCAGAGGAGGGGTACCGGATCCATCGCTACACCACTTTCGTGAACGGAAAGCTACCGGTTATGAAGACCGGCCGTTTACACCGTTGGCTGCGCCAACGTCTTAATGAAGAAACAGAATGGGCGCTGGCCGCCTAAACAGGAGAAAACATATGAATCCAACCCCCACCCGACTTGAAATCAAAGATATTGAGTGCCCCCACTGCCACCAAAAGTTTGCCTTAAGCGAGGCGGTCCAACGGTCTCTTGCCGACCAGGTGCAAAACCAGGTCCAGGGCTCCTTAGCGCAGGAGCGGCAGCGGTTGGAAGAAGAGCTGAAAAAACAGGCAAAGGAAGACAAAGAAAAAGCACTGGCTTTGGAGCGAAAAAAGGCCGAGGCAGCCTTGGCGGAAAAAGAGCAGGAGTACAAAGCTGAAAAAGAGGTCCTAGACAAATCAATCGAGAAGCAAAAAGAGCTATTTAAGCAGAACGCCGAGCTTGAGAATAAGGTGAAAAGTTTTGAACTTACCATACTGGAGAAGGTTAAAGCGGCAAAACAAGAGCAGGATAAGGCAACCCGAGAAGCTTTGGATGCCAAAACGAAGTTGGAAAAAGGGGACTTAGAGCGAAAACTGGAGATCGTTAACAAGCAGCTCGAGGAGGCCCAACGAAAAATTAATCAGGGAAGCCAAGAGGCGCAGGGCGAAGTCCTAGAAGAACAGTTCCAGGATGCGCTGGAGCGCTCCTTTGGGAAGCCGGATAAAATCCGAGAGATCAAAAAAGGCGCCAGAGGTGCAGATATGGCTCTGGATATCCACAGCCCCCAGGGAGTGTTGCTGGGGAGCATTCTCTTTGAAACAAAACGCACAGAAAAATGGAATTCCAACTGGATCGAGAAGATTAAGGGCGACCTGCTGGAAAATAAGGCTGACGTGGGGGTAATCATCGCCACGAATCTTCCGGAAGGAGTAAGGTACTTCGACCAGATAGAGGGTGTTTACATCGCCAGTCCAACCTGTGGGCTTCAGTTGGCGCATGTTTTACGCGAAACCATCGTAGCCGTAGCCCGCGAAAAGAATCTGCAGGTGAACATGGAGGACAAGGCTCAGGTCCTTTACATTTACTTTCGGAGCAGTGAGTTCAAGCAAAGGGTGGAGAGGGTTGTTCGGGCCGTGCTGGAAATGCGCATGGATCTCGAGAAAGAAAAGAATGCAATGCAGAGGCTATGGAGTGCCCGGGACGAGCAAATCCACCTACTGAGCAGCAGCTTTGCGTCGCTAGTGGGCAAGGTTGGTCAACTTGCCGATGTGAAAGATATACCTGAACTAGAGTTGGGTGGCGGAACCGAACCTGCCCTGCCGAAGAAGGGGGGGAAGTCTTGATCTCTATGCCCAAAACAGCCGCTTTATTCAAGATTCGTGCCCCTGAGGACCGAATTTGTCCGAGGGGACTCTTTAAGAGGGGATATGGAATATGGGATATGGGAGATAGGGAGCTGAGGGAGGATCAACCACAGCTCCAGCACGCTGGGCTGGGCGCCCCGATTTTGTCGGGGCGGATGAAGATGACCCTCCTACGCTCCAAACCCGCATTGCGGTGGAGCTACGGAGGGCTGAAGGGAGGTAAGAGTTGATGAGACCATGCCTTAAATGCGGTAGGGCGTATCGGGCGGCCAGGATGGC
>Ga0214923_10007888_pt1 | contig 11479 bp, 14 predicted proteins | sample LL1510_MetaG_FD_177993 | JGI IMG/M metagenome (GOLD analysis project Ga0214923, IMG submission 177993) | Freshwater microbial communities from Lake Lanier, Atlanta, Georgia, United States - LL-1510 | ecosystem: Environmental > Aquatic > Freshwater > Lake | place: USA: Georgia | collected... | reverse complement strand
ACCTGTATCACCTGTCCGTCCTATATCGCCAGTTAAACCTATACTACCAGTTGGTCCTATGCTACCAGTTGAACCTGTATCACCTGTCCGTCCTATATCGCCAGTTAAACCTATACTACCAGTTGGTCCTATGCTACCAGTTGATCCTATGCTACCAGTTGATCCAGTCTCACCAGTTGAGCCTATGCTACCTGTTGGACCTAAATCACCTGTTGGACCTAAATCTCCCGTTGGGCCTAAATCACCCGTTGGACCAATGTCGCCTGCGGGTCCAGTTCCAAACATACCTGTTGGGCCTAAATCACCAGTTGGACCTAATTCACCAGTTGGACCCATATCGCCGGCTGGTCCAGTTCCAAACATACCCGTTGGGCCTAAATCGCCAGTTGGACCAATATTGCCAGCAGGACCGGCCATACCTGTGGGTCCAGTTCCAACTGTACCTGTAGGACCCATATAACCAGTTGGGCCAGTTACAGTACTTGATGATCCAGTATACCCTATTCCAGGCATACCAGTAGGACCGGTATAGCCTGTCGGACCGCGCACAATACAAGGAATCCCGCACGGACTACATGGATTAAATGGATTTGGCGGAGAGCATTCAAATGGCGGTGTATAATATGACATATCTAATTATATTATTTTTATGATTATAACTAATTTGTTTACACAATACAGATAGAATGCCTCGTAGAAATACATACAAACGGCGTACTGGCGGCGCAGCAACAGTGATGCCATTACAGTATTATAATCCAGGTCTTAGAGCACCATCCGCAGGAGAAGGTCATAATTTATTAGCATCTAGCGCTCCTATGAATGTTCGTCCGAAGATTGGTGGCAAGCGTAGAAAGATGAGAAAAACAAGAAAAACAAAGGGAGGATTTGTACCATCAATAATGGATGGATTTGTCGCCGCTGCCTCACGATTTATAGTACCTCTGGCATTGTATTCGGGCTACAAGTTGCTATCAAGAAAGCAAAAGAAGTAGGGTCTGATCGGCGTATAACACCGCGTTTGAATCACAGTTTGATACAATTCCGGGTGACCGGAGATTTCAGTAGGAGACAAAAATAACAATAGTCTAAAGCCAACACTGAGAATTAAACACAATGAGTCTCGCCGCCACAGCCCGTCCAAACGCGAATGGGAATCTATTTGAAATTCGTACCGTACAATCTGCCGCCTTTCGAACTCTAATTGAAGCCCTAAAGGAGATTCTTACAGAGGCCAATCTGGAATTTGATAGCACAGGTATTCGTGTAATTGATGTTGATGAAACCCATACTGTTTTAACGTATTTACGTCTACATTCCGAGCGTTTTGAGTATTTTTACTGCCCCGCGAAGTTTGTTTTAGGAATTAACATGATTTATCTATTCAAATTGATTAAGACGCTGAGTAATAATGATAGCTTGACCCTTTTCCTACCTGCGAACAATCAGAATAAGCTGGGTATTCGTGCGGAGAATGCAGAGAAGGGTACAACAAATACTTGGATGATGAAGTTGTTTGACACGAATGTGGAGAATATTGAGTTTCCAAATATTTCATTTACGTCTATTATTAATATGCCGTCTGCAGATTTCCAGAAGATCTGCCGTGATTTTAATGCTCTGGCCGAGATGCTTGAAATTACAAGTTCCAATTCGGATCTAATTTTCAGATGTGTGGGTGATTTTGTAGATGGAGAGACGGTAATTATGTCGAACAATCAGGGCGGTGTAGAGGTTGAGCGTAAGACAACTGAGATCGTCCAGGGCATGTTTGAATTGAAGTATTTGGTGCTTTTTACAAAGTGTACAAATCTGTGTACGAGTACTCAAATTCATTTAAAGAATGACTATCCGCTGGTGCTACGATACATGGTAGCTAATTTGGGAGAGGTGCGATTAGTATTGGCGCCGAAGAAGCAAAAGACGGAGACGGCGTTAAGAACACAAAAGGCGTAGATCAATAAATAAAAGAAATAAAAATATTTAATATTTAATTTTCTTTTTGTTATTATTACAATTCACATCTTCTTCTGAACAAACGGGGTATATATAATATCACTCTCTTTAACAGAGGAAATACTGGTATTAATATTAGAGGGCTGATTAAATAGCTGTGCGTCTGTATTCCAAATCTTAATAATATTAAACCCACGCTTAGGACTAATTGAAATACCATTATTACGATTCTCTGTATTAACACTTAGAGAGCCAATCATTGCGGCAATAATATGATTAAGATAAATATCGGCCGCTTCCTTCTTTTGGCAACGGAACGAATAGCAGCCACCGCGAATATTGTGATGGCTCTCCCAGAGGGGTGGTGACGGATCACGCATCATAAAGAACATACCATCAGATAGAGATTCAGGTTTTAGAGCCTCAATAATGGTCCAAAAATCACGCCAATTTTTCATAGTACCTAGATTAATAAATGTGTTAAGAGTCCATTTGGTCTCTTCTGGGGAATGGAAATAAAGAGTCCAAGACCCAGTAGGAATAGGAGAATCAAGATTCGTATTGGACTCTGATAATGCTGTGGTTGACATTTTTAATATCTATCTAAGCTACTACACTGCCTATTATCTTTAAGTTCAGCCACTTATCAAATTTTATAATGAATTATTTATTATCTTTATCTGTGATACTAGCATATATTTTATTATTTTTAATACTAAGTGAATTATTGTGCTTTTCTAAATTTAGAACAATCTCCTCGCCCATACTATCAATAATATGAAATTCTACAGTATCATCACGTTTAAACCAATACTTAGTATATGTACACCAGCACATAAATAATACATACAAAGATGGTACAACATTATTCAAAGTTCTAAGTCTAAACTTTTGAATAAATGTGTCTATATCATAGTCTACATGCTTTTTTGAATTAATGATACGAATTTTAGAAGATAGCCAGCTAATTTTAGAAGAGGTAAGTGGTAAATCTTGATAATTTAATATTTCTTCATTACTATTTGCTCCAAATATAAGTGAACTGTCATAATTATCATAAATCCAATTAACTTTGACCGCATTATTAAGATTGCTTAGTGAAAGTGGAATGGTATGACCTGGAATAAAAAGCCAGATATCATGATAGCCTTTATAGTAATTATTCAAGTATGAATATAGGTTTTTAATTTTTTCAGTAGTTGTGCTAAATAGTTCTGTTACATAGTTATATACAGTTAAAGACTTTACAATAAAAAATGTTTTCCAGCTCATCTTTATAACTATATTGATATTTTATAATTATTATTTAGGCCGAAGTAGTCTATAAAAATAAATAATAAATATTCTAGATTATGTAATTACTTAGTTTTGTAGAATGCGATTGATTGTGTCTTTTCTTTCCAATATCCTACAGGATTCTCAGAGGGCTCATCGTCTTTATTAACTGAGTAAATGAAGTTTTCGGCATCTTTGTAGTATCGAGTTCCCTTATATTCAATCTCTTCAATTTCCATCCCTTCTTCTTCCTCTTCTTCTTCTTCTTCCTCTTCTTCTTCCTCTTCTTCCTCCTCTACTTTCTTTTCCTCTACTTTTACCTCAACTTCCTCTACCTCTTCCTCCTCCACCTCTACTTCCTCTACTTCCTCTTCTTCTTCCTCTTCCTCTTCCTCTTCCTCTTCTTCCTCAGCCTCTACTTCCTTTTCCTCTTCCTCCTCAGCCTCTACTTCCTCTTCCTCTTCCTCTTCCTCCTCAGCCTCTACTTCCTCTTTCTCTTCTTCCTCAGCCTCTACTTCCTCTTCCTCTTCTTCCTCAGCCTCTACTTCCTCTTCCTCTTCGACATCTACTTTTTCAGCTACCACTATGCGACTTTTAACAGATTTCTCTGAGATAACTGGAATAACTCCACTGGGAGTAAGTAAACCAATACCAAATTCATCTACTACTATAGTCGAATCATGATCTGATTCAATATCAGGTACATTACTATTAGTTTCAGGAATATCAGGTACAATGCTTGGAATACCTGATGATGAATCAGTTTCGTCATCGCATACAATCTCATTTCTTAGAGGCTCACAGCTATCATCTAACCATGGATCTCTCAGACTCTTCTGAAGTTTACTCTCCTCATCAATAAATATCTCTCGGTCAGGACGACGAAACCCTTCAAGATTATCAATACGTTCAAGAATATTATTTAGAGTATTTCGTTGATTACCAAGTTCTTCAGATAGTTTATCTACCATACGATGTATGTTAGAAAGTCCGTGACCATCAAATGAATGGATAGAGCTTACATCAGGGCTTGAAGAATCCGAAAGATTATTTAGCCAGTGTTCTAATTGACTAAGTTCTTTCTGGATATTGGTAATAGATGTTTGAATAAGAACAGAACGAATGGATGACATAGTAGCACTCATTATCTCATAATTTTATATGCGATAATCAGCGTCAAATTTTCCTAAAATAATCTATGCTTTAATTTTAAGATTAATACATGCGTCAAGAGTAGATTCCCACGCCTTAAGAGGCTTAGTTCTACGAAGACGAAGTACTTCCTCGGCCTTTTGTAGTCGTTCTTTGATAGTTTCACTTGCACCTTTTGTCAGACTAGAATCATAGAAATCAATTGGTTTTGTATCCATAGTTGCAAGAATACTAACCATAGGCGGTAGATGAATATCAATGCGTACTTTATGCGAACGAATTAGATTTCTATAGTCAGTTATACTAAGACTACCTCCAAATAGTTTAAGAGTATTACGCGCAGGGGCCGGTTGAATTTTACCTTGACAGGCTTCGCCATAAACGCGATAAAGAAGGGCGAGTTGTTCCCAACGCGTATGAGAATCTTGTCGCATGTCAAACAAATAAGAACAAGCGCATTCAGGAGAGCAGAAATTGCCAGTAACTTGTAAGTGTTCGCCTGTATCACGCATTGGTAAAACTACAGGACGATTAGTAAAAGTATGACAGCACCAAAAGCAGGCAACATCCGATGTTTGAGGAATAGTCTTTACTTCAGCTGAATCTTTAAATTGAACGAGTAGTGTAGATTTAAGATTATAATAATCAATCTCTAATGGAGTATTACTAACTACAGGAGCAGAAGGAGAAGGAGTAATAGGAGTAATAACTGGTTGCTCTATTTGTTTAACTTCTTCTAATACATTGCGTGGCATAACAACTTGATTATCAAACTGTTCGACGCCCTCATAAAATGGATCATCAGCATTAATGTCATATGGCTGCGCATCATTTGGGGGTGCAGGATCATATGCGATTGGCATATCATTCATAGGGACATCTTTACTTTGAATTCGCAAATGTACGATTAGTGGTCGCCTTTGTTCTGGAAGTAAATTCCCTTCAATACCATCGGGTCCAACTATAGCAATAACAGGAAATTGCTTTTTCTTACTAGTTTTTTTAGTACCTTTTTCTAAAACCGGTTTATTTTCAGTTGCTTCTGTAAGTGCTGCCCCAGTTGCAGTAGTAGTCGCTATACGTTTTCCACGGCCTCTTCCACTCATAGTTATATGCTGATAGAAAGACGATCTGATTTATTTAGGTTGTTTCTAGTTTTGAGTACTTAAAGGAGTTAAAGGAGCTCAATGTTGCGAAGGGATTTAAGCCCAATTTACACATTTAAAGTAATATGTCGGTGGATACATCTTTCTGGTGTGAACGCGTCAGAAAATGTTTCTCAATGTTCTTGAAAGATCCCCACACTTTACAGCATCTACTACTATTTGGCCCCCCAGGATCTGGTAAAACAACAAGTGCCGCATTTCTTGTCGAAAAAATCTGGGGTAATAGAAAATCTCTCATGTGTATTTCTATGAATGCGGCAGATGAACGTAGTTTAGAATCAATTCGACAAAAGGTCTTTCCATTTCTACGCGTTGATTGGCGCACTGAAACTGAATCAGCCCCTCGGTTTCTTATTTTAGATGAATGTGAAACTCTTACAGAGGCCGCGCAACTTTCACTTCAAACTATTCTTAATTGTAATCCGAAAGATATATGCGTCATCCTTATTTGTAATTCTCAAAGTAGAATACACCCTAAACTACGTCAACGTCTACTTAAAATAAGATATGATCCGCCAAATAGAAATAATCAGACAGAAGATATTTTTATGGCGATTACACGGGGAGATTTAAGACAGACCATGCGTAAAACAGATATAGAACATCGTATATGGAAATACATTCATTGTCATCCTTCACAAGTACATAGTATAATTAATGATAGTAATGTGGATTTTCACTCAATTACAACCGAAATTCTCCTACTTGCCGATATATTTTCAATTATGGATAATGAACTTATTAATAAGATAAATATAATTTATCCACTAATTATTGATAGTACATTTCTACATAATGAAACCGAGGAGCAATTAATAAGTCTTATTAGACTATTTAAACAAAAATTTGAAACAAGATTTAGCGGAGTATGAAGATAGGTTAGAACTAGTTTAAAAAAAATGGCGACATATACTAAAACAGATTTACGCATTTCCACAATGGTTATTACAGCACATTGGGGAACACAGATTGATCTTAGTACATTATTTAATTCCATTAAAAATATTATTATACCAGTCTGGTATCCAGATATTGGAATTCTTAAGTTTGAACACAAAAATATGGTCCTTGGCGCGGCCCATAAAGATATATTTACAAATCGTAAAATTACATCAAAATCCTTCTTTAATCAATCAACAATTGTTCTAAGAAGGAGATTACCTGAAGTGAAAGAGGGTCTAGAGGAGTTTAAGGAAGTGAATGTAAAGCTATTCGCAAATGGAGGCATTCAGATGACGGGAATTACTTCAGAGAGTTTTGCTCGTGAATCTATTGAATGGCTTCTTAAGATAATTAAGGCACTTCCAGTTAAAGTATTCACTACTCCAGAAGACGCAGTAATTGATAGATTCTCGGTTCAACTAATTAACACGGATTATGCGCTTAATAAGTTCATTAATCAAGACGCACTTCATAAAATCTTGATTAATGAATACAACTTATTCTCAATGCTTGAAAAGACTATCTATCAGGGTGTTAATACCAAATTCTTCTATAATATGCTAAACCCCACAGTTGGTATTTGTCAATGTACAAACATTTGTAAAGGACAGGGTACAGGAGACGGAGATGGCGAGTGTAAGAGAATTACAATGAGCATTTTCAGAACTGGGCGGATTATTATTACGGGGGCTCGTGAGATTAAACAAATTGAGGCAGCTTATAGTTTCTTAAATAAAGTATTTGATAAACATGAAAAAACGGTTCTTTATGAACCTAATACGGTCTAAATAATCATACCTAAAAGATCCATTTACCTGCGTTAAAAGCTACGGAACAGATTATTTTTAATTGACAGACCTAGAACATGTCCACCCCGGCTACTCCTGCATCTAGTACACAACCGGCACAACCGGCACAGTCAACACAGCCATCTGCCGTTACAGAAATCCTCCCCGCCCCAGCCACTCTACTTCAAGCGGCCAAGATCGCTATTGAACAGGACAGAGCAATTATGCTAGACTACTACCGTCAAACTGCCAATGCAACGGCTTTCCTTGGAGAAGACCCTGAAACAAAGGAGCGCATTCTTGTAAAGTCCAAAGATGAATTTACATCCTTGATTAAGAAGCTCTACAAAGTGGGAGAAGATTTCATTATTCTAACGGAGAATTCACTATATGTCGTATCTGGCAAAATTCAGAAGCGTAAAGTGAATCTTGCCAGCCTTCAAGAGGGTAGCGATTAGACTAAGGTCATTCTCAATCCTAAATAGGAATGACTAGTATAATTTCATTAAAAGAAATTACATTTTTGACTATATTTTTTACGATACTAGCAGTATATTTTGATATTCATGGAGAACATCATGTCTTATCATATATTATAAATCATATTATCGCACTACTACTAGCACTTATATTCTCTAAAACAATACACAATTTTATAGGTACCCATAAGAAAAATTGATTATCTATACGATATATTACAAATATGAATAAACAAGTTCTAAAATGTCCTGCTTAGATGACACTATCTTTCAACCAAATGTTATTGTAATCGCAATATTTGGTAATACAAATAAAGTTTCAGAGCAAGATATCCAAGACAATATACTTATTCCAATTCTGAAGGAATTAGGACGACCTCCCGATAAAGTACTAATTCCCACAGAAGGTAATTCATCCATTTATATCCAAGATTGGGCGGAAGCCTTACATATTAAGTCCCAAACATTTCATTCAGATTGGATTAAGAATGGACGAATCGCCCAGATTATTCGCGATGATAGAATGGCTAAAGAGTGTACGCACGCATTAGTGTTTCTATCTCAGAAATCTACGAGGTTAGAAAAAATGGCAGAGAAAATGTGTAAAAAAGGTAAGATCGTATTTACATCATCTCATAATCAGACGCTGACCCAATACGAGATGTCGAGTTTAGAACCTTCGCAGAAGGCTTCAAAGCCCGCTCGCAAATTAGGTAAAGGAAAAGAGCAGACGTTGCTGAAATACCAAAAGAAAGCAGAATGTTAAAGATAAATGCAACTAATAGTCCAAGTGACATCTTTGTAGTGGCAAAGATCCATACACCACCAATTAAACTGATAGCCGCCCATACAGCGAATATCATGAAGAAAACGTAAAAATAATTACATATAAAGGCACTGGGAATTTTATCAGTCCATTGAGGGGCGTTCATTTTTCTATTAATACCGTATAATTTTTACAGACAACAAGTAAATTCAAAAATTAAATTGTTAGGCGCGGCCAATTATAATTTTATCAAACTAATATATAGAAATGGCTAGAAAACTCAAACACGCTTCGTCCCGGAAGTCAAAACACACAAAAGGTCGCAAGCATAGCACTCGCAAGCATAGCACTCGTAAGCCCCATCGTAAGCATAGTGCTCGTAAGCATACTGCCCGCCGTCACACGCGTCGTAACAGACGCCGTGAAGGCGGCGCGGATATGTTAGCGGGTGCGCCAGTTGGCTACCATCTATCGGGCAGCTGGCCGTCTCAGATGTCCCTAGGCCAAGGCGCTGATTATTTCAAATACCACGAAGGGCAACATGGTGGAGCTATAACGGGCGCTCCTCTCAGTGCTATCGGTCAAGTACTACCAGAAAATCTCCGTGGTCCGGCGCATATTGGAGGTATTGACAAGGCAATTGCAGATGTAAGACCATTAACTGATGGACCATCTGCTCCTGTAGCTGTAGTCCAGGGTGCTATGCAAGCGGTTAAGACCGGTGGACGCCATAAGAGGGGGCACCACGGTAAGAGCAAGAAACATGGTCGTAAGAACAAGAAAGGAAGTCGTGCCCGTAAGAACAAGAAGCGCGGTGGTGCGGTTCTAGGATACGCCCCCTTCCCCAGCTCTGGCATGCTATTAAGCTCTCCAACACAATACGCCCAAGCTGGCCTAAATCCCCAATGGAAGACGGATGTAGCCTTTGATCTCTCTAAGGTTCGTGACTCGCAGTAAATAGTATAATACTTATTTTATATTTTTAGTTATTCATTAGTGTAACATATAATTATTTAAATATAATTATATGATAAACTTATTATAAAAATATTTATTTATTTTTTCTTGTACTTCGTTTAGACCTACAACGACGTTGATTTTTAGTCGGTCTACTGCGAGAACATACCGAATATCGCATAAATTTAGAGCATTCCTTATGTCCCTGTAAGTGCTTTTTATAATAGGATTCACGTTCTTCAGCTGAACGAAAAAATAGTCTTTCTTTTTTACCATTTTTCATAAATAATAGTCCCTGAAAATTTCCACATAGTCCTTTCTCCCATTCTTTCTTAATACATCCTTTCAGCTTCTTTATGGCTGCCATCTTATATTTAGACTAGAAAAATTAAATACTTATTATACCTTATGTAAAAATAAATCAGTCTGAATGGACTCCTTTGGACAGCCAATGGTTCTAATTTTATCTTCAAAGATAGGTGTAAGTACTTCAGAACCTTTTGTAGTGAAGAGAGTACGCTCCATTGGGCTAATTACAACATCAATACTAACAAACAAGTCGCCATATTTACCAATATTGCCAGGAATAGGCATACCAAAGCCAGAAAGACAATATTTATCACCCTGAAATGATGGCGGAATTTTTACAAATAGCCCTTCATCATATCCAGGATGTCCATCGATTTTAACAACACATCCAATAAGTGCCTCAGAGAGGGATAGTGCGATGGTTGTTTCCAGATTTAGTAGTTTATCACCACCGCGTCTAAAATATTTAAAAGCAGGATCATTAGTGTCTTCTGCGATAGCAATATGTGCGTCACCAGGACGTTCAAAGGCAGGATGATCTGAACAGACTTCAGGGAAAATGTAAGTTTCTCCAGGACGTGTTCCAGGGGCAATTTTGACCGACAAATTACGAACATCTTGAAGAAAACCCGTGCCAGAGCAAACCTCGCATTTTTCAAGAATTTTCTCTCCCTTCGTTTGACATTCAATACAGGGCCCTGTTGTATGCATTATCATTGGCCCCATTTGAACATTTTGAGAAATTGTCCCTCTTCCATTACATGCCTTACATGTTTCTTTTACTTTAGCACCACTGTGATCACATCCAGTACAAAAAGACGCACGATTAATATTAATCTCAAAATTATGCCCTAAATAGAATTGTTCTAGAGTGATATTAATGGTCTGAATAATCGGTGCAGGTTTTTTACCCTTGCGAAGAGGCCCCCTCTGTAAAGGTGGATTGCCAAACATACCTCCAAATAGATCATTAATATTAACTTCAAATGGAAATGGAAAGCCTCCTCCTTGGAAGGGATTTCCACCAGAACCCTCAGCTACTCCATTTTCTCCTTCAATAATACCAGACTCATCATATATTTGACGTTTGCGTTCATCAGTTAGAACCTCGCTAGCGCGTAGAATCTCTTTAAATAATTCTGGATCGCCGCCCTTATCTGGATGATGTGTTCTAGCTAACTTGAAATAAACCTTTTTAATTTCATTACAACTATTGGATTTATTTACGCCAAGAACATCATATAGAGATTTCTTACTGCCGTTCCTGTCTGACATATTTGAAGTTTAGATATAGAGGATCTTTTAAGTTGGCTTATAGCCCTCATCACCAATCTAAAGTCTTATAAGGAATCAACTATAATGACCTCTTTAGTCGGCCAAGAGTCAGTCTGGACTGAATGTATTAATCAATTTGATACATCAAGTCACATATTTATAACGGGTCCCCCAGGTTGTGGAAAAACCACATTAGTTAAAGAACTACTTCAATTGTATGCTAGACAAAAAAATAGACCAGACAGGCATTTATGGGGCGAAGAATCAGTGGATGAATGTCTTCTTTTGGGCCCAGATCAAGATAGAGGTATTCAAACAATACGCGGCCAAATAAGTCTTTTTATTCGTCAGAAATCAATCGGCCAGAATACTTTTCGCTGGATTCTTATTGATGATGTTGATACCTTTCCCCAA
>Ga0214923_10007886_pt1 | contig 11481 bp, 6 predicted proteins | sample LL1510_MetaG_FD_177993 | JGI IMG/M metagenome (GOLD analysis project Ga0214923, IMG submission 177993) | Freshwater microbial communities from Lake Lanier, Atlanta, Georgia, United States - LL-1510 | ecosystem: Environmental > Aquatic > Freshwater > Lake | place: USA: Georgia | collected 2015-10-15 | reverse complement strand
ATTCCGCTTGAAATCAATCAAACTGTAGTGATGCTTGTGTCCGCCACCGATCTGTTGAACGGTAATGCGTCCGTGGACGTTACGACCACCGGATTTGTTCTTAAAAGTCCGAAGACGGTTCGGGCGGCTCGGAAGTTCCGACTTCTTGGTCAGAACCGAGAAGTCCGCCACGGTCTTAAACCGGAGCGTCGGAGTTGTCGGCTTGAATGTTTTGACTGCCATAATCTAATCCTCTGTCACCCAATTATTGTTTCACTTGAAACAGCTCGATCTTCTGGCCTGGAGCCAGGGTGATCACTGCTTTTTTCCAGTTTGAACGCTTGAACTCAAAACGTCCGGAACGCTTGTTCTTACCGTGCATCATGCTCGTGTTCACGGCCTTAACCTTGACCTTGAACAGCTGCTCGACTGCAGACTTGATTTCAGGCTTGGAAGCGGCCGCGTCGACTTCGAATACGTAGCGATTTGCCACTTCGGCAAGAGCCGTGCTCTTCTCGCTCACCACTGGACGCTTGATTACGCTAAAGATTTTTTCTTGCATGTTACTTCTCCACTCCGAGACGGGCTTCGATGGCCTTGACTGCGTCTTGGGTCATCATGAGCCAATCGTGCTTGAGGATGTCATACACGTTGAGACCTTCGGTCCGGAGCATGCGAACACCCTTGAGATTTCTCATTGAAAGTTCGACGTTCTGATCTGCACCGGCAATCACCAGCACCTTGTCGAGCTTGAAAGTATCCTTGATCACCTTCTCCGCAGCCGCTGTCTTCGGCTGAGCAAAGGTGAGCTTGTCGAGGACAATCACCCGAGCTGCCTTCACGCGATCAGAAAGGGCCGAGCGAAGCGCTCCTTTGACCATTTCCTTCGGAGTACGCTCTGCGTATGAACGAGGCTGAGGACCGAAGTTCTGACCGCCGCCCACCATCAGTGGAGAACGGGTGGAACCCTGACGGGCATTCCCGGTTCCCTTTTGCTTGAACGGCTTCGCTCCGCCACCGCGGACTTCCGACTTCACTTTGGTTTTTGCGGTGCCTTGACGACGATCCGCAAGCTGGGCCTTGACCACCTGGTGAACGAGACCGCGATTGATTTCGCTCGCGAAAACCGCGTCACTCAGATTGATGCTGCCGACTTTTTCTTTCTTCTGATTGAACAGTTCTAAAGATGGCATCTTACACCTCTGCCTTTACTGCTTTTTGAATGGTCACGATGCCGCTGATCGGGCCCGGCACGCTTCCGTGAACCAGAACGATTCCCTGGTCGAGATCCACTCGAACCACTTTGAGATTCTGAATCGAGACTTTCTTATGGCCCATGTGTCCGGCCATTTTCTTGCCTTTGAACACTTTCCCTGGATCCGCACGGTTACCGATCGAACCGATCTGACGGTGGGAAACAGACGCTCCGTGTGACTTGAAGCCCCCGGCATAGTGGTAGCGCTTCATCACGCCCTGGAATCCCTTACCCTTGCTGACCGCGCTCACGTCGATCAGATCGCCCGCCTTGATGAACTCGGCAGTGAGGGCCATTCCTTCAGAGAGGCCTTCCAGCCCTTGATCGTTCGCGAGGCGAAACTCTTGGGCATGATAGAAGCCGGGTTGGCCGGACTTCTTGAAGTGGCCCTTTTCAGCCGCATTCACGCGAGATTCCTTCTTGGGAAGAAAGCCGACCTGAACTGCTGAATAGCCGTGTTTGTCTGATTTTTTTACTTGGGTCACTGTGTTCTTCTTGATTTCGATCACAGTTACCGCCAAAGCGCGTCCATCTTCGCCATAGACTTGGGTCATCCCGGCCTTTACGCCGAGAACTCCACCGAGTCCGGAAGAGAGCGTCGCAGTGGTTGCATTCGCTTTTGTTTCTGTAGTTTGTTCCATAACCTCACCTATTTTATTGATTGGTGTCTTGTTTTTGGGTCTGGAGGCAGTCTCATCTTCGCGTCAAACCGCGAATGCCGACTCCGGTTTCAAAAATTTACGACTTGATCTCCACATCCACACCTGCAGACAAATCCAGCTTCATCAACGAGTCGATGGTTTGCTGGGTTGGCTCCACGATGTCCAAAAGACGCTTGTGGGTTCTCACTTCGAACTGCTCACGGGATTTCTTGTCCACGTGCGGAGAACGGAGAACGGTGTACTTGTTGATGACTGTGGGGAGGGGGATCGGACCGCGGACAACCGCGCCGGTTCTCTTTGCGGTATTCACGATTTCCCACACAGATTTATCCAAAACGCGGTGATCAAACGCCTTGAGTTTGATGCGAATCTTGTGTTCTGCGACTGCCATATCATTCCTTCTTTCGTCGTCCTTTTTGCGACAGATCCACCGGAACCCGGTAAAATCCATCCGCGCCAAGGAGCGCTTGAGGGTTTCTCTTCATTTAACGACCGAATATGCTCTCATCCTTCGCAGTGGCTGAAACCCAGAGACCTTTGTTTTGCGTAAATCCTTGTTGAGAGGGGCTTACGCTTTCCAAATGTCTTTCACCTGAATTTCGCCATTCACGCCTCGCCTCGGCTCTTCCTTTGGGGAGAGAGATGTCATCTCGATGACATTTTTAACCAAGACAGCCCGCGAAATGTAGTAGCAGAGCTAAATTTGGTGCGACAAGCCGATACTTCTACCGAAGGTGGTACGAAATGGCAAGAGGAAAGATCGGAATTGCCCGAGCCCATCGAGACTTCCTTGCAATGAGGTCGGTTGAGCCACGATTTCGGGCAATATTTTGAGCTGAATACTGCTAAATTCGACCTCTGAAATGAACCTTTTGATCATCGGCGGAAGCTCCATTGGAAAAAAGATTTTACCCACCATGCGATCCATTCCAGATCTGAAAGTCGTGGGATTTGCCTCAGAGAGTGCGGAACGGGGTCAGCGGTGGGCGAGCGAAACCGGACTCCCCTTCTTGGGGGACACAAGATCGGCACTTTCAACGCCCGGAGTTGATGCGGTTTATGTTTCCAACCTCAATTGCGATCACGCCTCAACCGTGGAACTGGCACTGTCCGCCAACAAGCATGTTTTGTGTGAAAAACCCCTGGCACTTACCAAAGCAGAAGCGATTCGCCTCTTCGAATTTGCAGAGAATCGGCAAACTCCTCACCCTCCGGGCCGGTTTTTCCTTCCTCCTTTATGATCTCATCGACCGCCCCGCACGCGCGACTTCAGGGGGAGGGGGTGGAGCGATCCGGGATCTGGGCTGCTACCTACTTGATTTTGTGACATCCATCACAGGCACACAGGATCCGGTGCGGGAGTGGAAGATCATCCACCGATACGATCCCTCGGATCCGGGTTTTGTGCTTGAATCGCATGCGCTTCTTCAGTTTGAGAGCGGCATCACCGCAAATCTTTCGGTTGCCGTGGACTCGCCTTCCCTCAACGTCTGGGAAGTGACCGGGACCCACGGGGCTGCCGCGACACTTCGGTTCGATACCCAAGGTCTTTCACCGGTGCCCCTGTACCAAATCAATGAAGAGAGCGAAGGGAACCTTTCCGAGATTGCTGCTGAGAATACGTTCAAGCTGGAATTCGAACATTTTCTGGATGGCGTGCGGGGAGCCGTTTTACCCCACATTTCACCCGCCGAAAGCATTCAGAACGCGGAGTGGCTCGAGCGGTGGGAGCTCGGTTGATCGATCCTTATTTGCCCTCAAGCTTTCGATTCAAAAGCTCGAGCTGCTCATGGGAATTCAATTGCTTGAACTGGGGACTCGAGATCAGAGATTCGAAGTCTGTTCGATTGGGGCCTTCCAAGGCTTTTTTCATGACTTCTTGAAGCCTTTGTCCCGGGATGGATCCCGGTGCCGAGACTCCGCTTTTCGGGACGAGCACCCGATTGTAACGTTCAGCCGAGGTGATGGCTTCGACCACCTCGGGATTACTTCCTTTCGCCCCTCTCGAGGAAATGAGGTTGATGGTGCGGACTTGCTCCTGACTCACACCCCTCTCAAGCGTAACTGCTCCCTGAGGGAGCGGGACATCTTCCGGAATGAACACATCAAGATAGTCCGTGCCCGCGGTTTTCTCCCAGCGCCCGGCACCTTGCACGACCATCACCTCGCCATTGACCACCTTGGCAATCCCCGGGCGCGCAATTTGACTAAGATCATCCGCTTTACCTGCATTCTGGCGTTCAAGATACATTCGATAGTCCTTGGCGCGGGACAGGCGGGGTGCCTCCAGCGTACGTCCGTTTTCAACCGTCACCTGAAATGCCCCATCCCCCATCTTCGAGAAATCTGAAGCCATTTCGGAACCGTTCCTCGAACTCAGCGAAGTCGAACCCCGATTGAAGGATGCTCTCAATTCCGCATACGTTTTTTTCGAGATTTTCGAATCGTACTCCAGTTTCTCAAGGATTTTGATCCCCTTCTTGATCTCAGATTTAGATCGACCGTATTGTTTAGCAGCAGTTTCAAAATCTTTTGAGAGCTTCTGATTGAAGCTTTTCATCCACGGGTGCTTCTTTTCCAAAATGGGAATGGCCGCATTCTGTGCCTGTCGATCGAGGTAGCTCGCCACCTCCGGATCTTTCAGCTCATTCTTAGACCATCCGGACTCCCTGAAAAAACGTTCGCGCTCTTCGCGAATGACCCTGAGTTTTTCATCTCGAAGGGCCTGCAAGCCCACCTCATCACGCGGCATCCCCGGAAATTCATCTCTCGCGAGAGTCACGGTTTTATCCCAATGATCCTGCTTGTTCTTGACCGGAATCTTGAAGTGCCCATCCACGTCCAGCTGATCAATCACTTCAAGGGGAGAAAACGGTTTCTCCTTAACTTGATTTGCGAGGGCCGAAAAGGTCTTTTCCTCGAATTCCGAAAACTCAGTCGACCGCACAAATGAATATCGGGCTGTTGATAGGCGCTTCCGATAATCCTCTCCGAAGACCTGCGACATCGAAAGTTCTGGATCCTTCCCGAAGAGGGTCTGGACTTCTGCCTCACCCACTCCCCGTAATTCCATCAAACCCTGTTTAGAATACTGCCGGGCTTCATCGGATGCAGCGAATTTGCGGTACTCGACCAGGGATTCCGGCAAATCGAGCTCGGTAGTGACCTTTTTACTCCAACCCCGGGCAAAATCCCCAAGATTCTTCGGATTGCCGAAGGTATTCCAGTGCCCGGCCTCATGCGCCAGTATTTTTGTAAAGGAATCACCCCTCTTGAAAACGTCTTCGTGAATTGCAACGACTTCAAAATCGCCGATTTTTCGGCCCTTGCCATCCACCAAGCTCTTTTTTCCAAGATAGAGTCCGTCGAATTTCGATCTTGATCCCGGAGCCTTTTTGAACTCAACCACCTTCACGCCCTTGGATTCGAGCGTTCGGAGAATCTTTTTCTTCGGATCAGTATCCGGAAGATTCTTCCAGATCACTTCGCTGTACTCATGCTTGTATTGATCATAGAGATCATTCGTCGTCGGGTTCTTCAAGGTCACTTGTCGTGTGGACCCTTTCGGCAGCCCCTCTCCTAGAGGCGACGAGTCTAAACCTCTGGACCCTGCCGCACCGGGCGGACCGGTAGAGTCCCGGAAGGATTCGGATTTTTTCAAGAACTCCTCCAGCCGCTTGATCTCGCCCTCAACATTGATCTTTTTAAGCGCTGGCAAGTCCTCGGGCTTATAGTTCTTCTGAAGTCGTTTCAAGTCCTCAATCTGATCTCGGACTTTTTGATTGAATCGAGCATCGAAGGGCTGTTCACCGCTCAAGCGATTCTTCAGAACGTAATCCCTGAAATCGCCCGAGTTCAAGTCCTCGATTTTACTCTCGGCAGAACGGATGCTGACCTCCAGGCTCTTCTCTTCTGCTTTTAGCTTCTCGAGGTTTTCGGTGAGTGATCGCTTCCGCATGTCAATCCGCACCTCAGCATCGCGAGCACCTTTCATCGAGGAGCTCGCAAAATTTCCCTGATGGGTCTTTTTCATCTGTTCGAGCTCTTTTAATGCGGACTCCTGTTCGGCAATACGCTTTTGAAGCTCGATCTTCTTCTCGCTACTGTCGGCTCGCTTACTCAACTCGGTGAACTCATCGCCCATTTTTCCGCCTGCGAAATCACGGTCGTATCGATTCAAGGCCTCAAGCGATTCATCTACCGTTTTTGAGTATGCGGAAGGCTGCCCTGCGGAAGGCTGCCCTGCGGAAGGCTGCCCTGCGGAAGGCTGCGCCGCGGGAGCCCCCCCGGTTTCGACCGTATCCAGGCGCTTCTTTTTCAGCATTTCACTCCACTCGGTCGAATTCTTACCAAGCTTCTTTTGAAGAACCGAGTTGTAGTGAATGGGGCCTTTTTGATCCAGAACATTGGTAAGCTCTCTCAGTTCCTTATCAAGCGCGGGGTCAAGCCGGGTCGAACTAAGCTTCTGGGTATAGAGCTCGTTCCTTCGGTCGATCATGCCCTGCAATTGCACCCGAAGCTCTTCGGGCTCTGCCCCCGCAAGGAACTCTTCCATTTTTTTGGTCGAGTTCGGCACTTGGTCAATCTTCATCAGATCAACACCACCACTCTCAAGACCTACCACTCCATCGACCATTAGATTTTCGCGAGTCTGGGCATCAAACCCCGCTTTCTCGAGGATTCGGTTCTTTTCCCGGATCTGGGCTGCCGTGTAATTCCCCTTGGCTGCCAAGGTTCCATCTTTTCCGATTTTACCTTCTCCAACCAAGTGAGCCTGCCAAACCGCTTCCTTTTCAGCCTCTGTCAGGGGTCGCCCCACCGATCGTTCGGCGAAGGACTCAGTCAGCACCCTTTCTTTTCCTTCCTGAAGAATGACCTTCTCTTCAAGGTCCTTAGCCATGCGCTGATTTCTTTCGGTGGGCCTCTTGCGAACGCGCTCCAGGGCCGATCGAAAGGCTTCTTTTTCGTTTTGGATATTTTTCATCTGATTGGCGCTTTCCTGATCGATGATATTCAAATTCCGACGCGCCTCCTTCCGTGCTTGGGATGACACTCGAGGTCCCTCGGCTGTCCTTGCACTTGACCCTGTCTTTGCATTTGAAGCCGCCTTGGCTCCCCCTGACTCGCCAGCAGTCTGGGCCAATCTTCTCTCGGTTCCCAGAACTGCGGCACCTTCCGCCTCCATTTTTGCGAACTTCGTTCCCGCTCTGGTCGGTCCTCGAAAAAAACTTCCGCCTGCGGCAAATGCTTTTCGATTCAGTTCCGCATACCACTTCACGAACTTCGCACCTTGTTGTGCGCCGAGCTTCACCACTTTGACCGGAATATTGACGAGGGGAATTTTCTCCAGCGTTCGAATGATCGCCTTCGCGCTCCCCGTGAGCATCTTTAGGGCAAATCCCCCTACCTTTCCAGCCACTTTACCCGTGACTTTTGCGGTAATTTTTACGACCTTACTTGCTTTGCCCAATGCCTTACCGGTTAAATTGGCGGTTTTTGCGAGTTTCGGAAATTTTGAGGCCAAACCGAACTTGGTCATCTTTCCTGCCTTGGAGAGCTTCCCGAGAATCGATGCTACTTTTGCACCAACGCCGGTCATCTTGATGGCTGAGGCCACACCCCCTGTAAAGAACGCCGCTGCGATCTCGGTTGCAAGATAACCCATGACTGCGCAGGACCCATTGATGGCCTCCTTACAGGACAGACACGACCACCCACTCGAAGGTTTCAGGCAGGTACTCATGTGCGCCACTCCGGACCACTCCTGGCAAAATGCATCCCTCATCATCCATTCGTTGATTCCACTCCAGATCCCATTCATGAATTTTTTGATGGACTCGCCCGGAGCTTTGATAAAATCGCCGATCAATCCACCCGCAGACTTTGCAAACTGCACTGTCTTGTAACTTGAGGCATCATCGATCTCATAGCTTGCTCCGAAGAAGTTCAGGAGCCCCTTACCTAAGTTCTTTGCTCCCCGATAGGCGTCAGATGCCAATCCAGAGATCGCCTTGCCCGCAAGACTCACAAGGCCCTTCACCGATTCCCACAGCGACTTCACAACCGCCGTTGCCGCATTTGCGAGACAGCTGTCCCGATGAGTGTCACAGCCTCCGACCTTGATCGGAAATCCCAGAGTCACCATGGTGGCTGCGTTTGCAGCCACTGCACAAAGAATGTCCTTCCCACAATTCCCACGCTTTGCTTTTTCAGCATCGGTGCAACTGGGCTCCACCTTGTCTTCCATGACTTTGGCAGTGTCTTTGATCGCCTTGAATCCTGGCGGCAGCACTTCGCAGGCGCGATCTTCGATCGCTTTAAAGTTGGTGTTTGATTTTACAGCGTCGAGTTGCTTGAGGTTCTTGAGTGCCGTATCTCTGGCTTTCACACAATCGATGGTCTGGGCTTGGCCCTGGGCTTGAACCACCACCGTTGCGACCATGCCTTTTTTGTCCTCGGTCATGCAGTGATTCTCTACCAGCTGTAATAGCTCCTGCGTGGTATCGTACGCTTCCTGATAATTGGACGGATCGATCCCAGGCGGCTCTCGCTCCGGTGAACCCGCACCACTCTCCGGATTGATCTTTTGAATCCGGTTGTAGAGCGAGGTGCACAGCGAGAAATTCGCGCTTGCATAAGGCTCGCTGCTGCACAAACTGTCGGCCGCCTCCTGCACTTCTTGAAACACTCCAGGGTCACTCTCCTGGATTTTTGTGATCTCTTGGTCGTGCTTACTTGCCTCTCGCAGGTACTCTGCGTGGCAGACCTGGGTCGCTTGTTGCCTAAAATCATCCGAGATGCACACGTTCCCGAACACACCTGGGTTACACGCAAGCTGCCCCTCTCCGCAATTCTTCAACCCTGCGGGTTCTGCGCAGATCCGCTTGCCCTTGGAAGTGGTGGTCCAGGAACTCTTCCAGCCTGCAAAGAAACAGGAATCTCCGGGACCCTCGGCAAAGGCGCTCTGAATCCCAAATGCCCCTTCGATCAAACTTCTAACCCGATCCAAACGGGCTTCGAATTCGGAGTCATCTTGATCGACATTCTGATGCTCGATCTCGTACTGTAAAAAGAACTCTCGGAGCGCCTCGAGAGCCTGCGCGCGCCCACCCGGAGTGGATTTTGCTTTTTTCCAAAACTCCGAGATCTCCTTGCGATCATAAAGGCCAACCTTGTCCACATCCGCGTTGCAGTGAAAGGTTTCGGCTGCTTTCGCCAAGGCCACGCCGTCGGTGCTCGCTTTTTCTGAGGCATACAAAGACTTCAGGTGGAACATGCGCTTGCCGCACATCAAGAAGTAACTCATCTGCACCTGGGACACTCCGCCCATCTCGTATTCAAAACCGATTCGATAACCGTCCACCCGGTTGCCGTCGTTGTGAATCACCTCATACGGAAGCGGACGCTTCCACTTGGCGCCTTCTTGTTTGGCGAGCCATTCCTTGCGTTTTTGATAATAAGTGCCGGTCTCTTTCTTGAGCGTATCGTGCTCGAAGTGTACATCCTCGAGCTCCATATCGTAGACGCCGATATTGGATCGAACCCCCGTCTTCGAATCCATCGGCCCCACTAAGCTGAGCCCCACTCCCCAGAGCTTCTCAATCGGAGCAAAGCCTCGTTGATCCTTGAAACCCACCTGGTACTTGCCAATCGAGTGCAATCGGGGAGCCTCGCCAGCCATTTTTTGAATCAACGCCTCGCCCTCGGCGTCGGGCATTTCGGTGACCTCGCTTGCGCCGAAATCAGGCATGCTTGCGCGCGAAGGGGTCCAGCCTTGAAACAACATCGATACACATGATACGAGCGCAAAGGTGCGCCCAAATAGAGAGTTCCTCATGGCTAAGATATCGACAAAACGCTGTCAAAACTTAAGAGAACTCAAATGGCCCGTGTCACGCCGGACGCTCGGGCAAAATACCCGCTCGAAGCTTGATCTCCCCGAGAACCTGGGGGGATACCGGCGAATAGTGCGAAAACTGCATGGAAAAGGTCGCACGCCCCTGCGAGGAGGACCTGAGCGCGGTTGAATATCCAAACATGCGCGAAAGGGGGACTTCAGCGTCAATAATCTGAAGCTCGCCACGGGCATTCATGCCATGGATCTTGCCGCCGCGGGCATTCAAATCGCCAATCACCGACCCCATGTAGTCGCCGGGACACACCACTTCGCACTTCATGAGCGGTTCAAGAATCAGGGGCCCCGCTTTGGCAGCCGCATCTTTAAATGCCATGGCAGCAGCAACCTTGAAGGCAATATCGGATGAATCGGTTTCGCTAAAGGAACCACCCGTGAGGGTTGCCTCGATGTCCATTGCAGGATAGCCCGCAAGCACCCCACCCGACATCGCCTCCTTGAGACCGGTCTCTACAGAAGATACGAACTGGCGCGGAATCTGGGTTTCGGTCGATTTGTTGGTAAACACAAATCCCTTGCCCCGCTCGGACGGCTTCAATTTCACGATGCAATGAGCGAACTGGCCCTTCTGCCCCTCGCCCTGCCGGATGAACTTCGCATCCCCCAAGGCTTCGCTCGAAATCGTCTCGCGATACGAGACCTGCGGCGCACCCACATTGGCCTCGACCTTGAACTCGCGCTTTAGGCGATCGACGATGATTTCAAGGTGCAGCTCACCCATTCCGCTGATCAGGGTCTGGGCGGTGTCCTCGCTTTGAAACACCCGAAACGACGGATCCTCGACTGCAAGTCGGGCAAGGGCTGCGCCCAGTTTTTCCTGATCGGCCTTGGTCTTGGGTTCAATGGCGATCGAAATCACGGGTTCAGGAAACTCGATTTTTTCAAGCAGCACCTGGCGCCCTTCTGAACAAAAGGTATCACCCGTGGTGGCGAGCTTGAGCCCCACGATCGCGGCGATGTCGCCCGCGCTCACTTCCGAAACCTCCTCGGACTTGTTTGCGTGCATCTTGAGCAAGCGATTGGCCCGCTCGCGCTTTCCTTTATTGGTGTTCCAAAACACCTGGCCTGCCTCGAGCTTTCCTGAATACACGCGAATATAGGTGAGCTGACCCACAAACGGATCACTCATGATTTTGAACGCAAGGGCCGCGAAGGGTTCGGAAGGATCGGGCGAACACTCGATTTCTTTCGAATCGTCTGTCGGATGATGGGCGGTTACCGCGGGCAAATCAACCGGCGACGGAAGGTAATCAACAACGGCATCGAGCAGCGTCTGTACGCCTTTGTTTTTGAAACTCGCTCCGCACGTGACGGGAATGATCTTGAGCCCGATTGCACCTCGTCTGATCGCGGCCTTGATTTCAGCCACTCCGGGCTCTTCGCCTCCGAGGTACTTTTCCATGATCGCTTCATCAAAGTCTGAAATTTGCTCGATGAGATTCGCACGATACATTTCTGCTTCATCTTTCAGGTCGGCCGGAATCTCCTCGACCTTGTACTTTGAACCCAGGTCCGTCGACTCCCACTTCAAGGCCTTCATCTCAATGAGATCAATCACGCCGGTGAGCTGGTCCTCGGATCCCCACGGAATTTGAATCGGCACGGGCTTGCAGCTCAGGCGCTCTTTCATCTGAGTCACGACCGATTGAAAATCAGCCCACACGATCGAG
>Ga0214923_10007884_pt1 | contig 11481 bp, 8 predicted proteins | sample LL1510_MetaG_FD_177993 | JGI IMG/M metagenome (GOLD analysis project Ga0214923, IMG submission 177993) | Freshwater microbial communities from Lake Lanier, Atlanta, Georgia, United States - LL-1510 | ecosystem: Environmental > Aquatic > Freshwater > Lake | place: USA: Georgia | collected 2015-10-15 | reverse complement strand
AGCAACGTCTCGGCAGGTCAGGTTGTTGTAGCTGGAATTGGAGGCGTTCTCAGCGGTAGCAACAACTTCTGGTGGGATAATACAAATGCAAGGGTTGGTATAGGGACCTCCACACCAGCTGCAAGGCTTCACGTCTCAGATTCTCAGAGCAGTGCGACAGTTCGCATGAACCTCGAGAACACTAACGCTAACGGTGGGTCTCTGAGAATAGGTTACTTCCCAGACTCTGCGGGCTTCCACATAACCTCAAACGGAAATCCTGCGCATACGAACAATCCGTCGACTTCAATAACCAACGACTATTCTACTAGAACTTCCTTTGAAATTCTTAACCAGAACGGAACGTGGAACGGATCGACAGGAACTCAAGGGTGGGTAGACTTTCGATTTGGTACGAGAGGAAACGGTGCGCTAACCACTACGGTACGTCTACAGACCGATGGTAACGTCGGCATCGGAACGACTAATCCGCAGCAACGCCTTCACATCAAGGGGTCTGGAGCAACTTCAGCAATTCAGCTCGAAGGATCGACAACCTCTGGATTCCTCGACTTTAACGACACAAGAATTCAGCTTCATGGTGGCGGAGGCGCTGTCTACTTTGTGGCAGGAAACACGGAAAGGGCAAGAATAGACTCCACGGGAAACGTTGGAATTGGAACTTCGACTACTACAGCAAGGCTGCTTGTTTCGGGCTCAGTAGATCCTGCCATTCCTACGATGATAGTTCGTGAAGGGGTACCCTCTCCTACGGGCGGTGCCGGGGTTCTCAATGTTCAGAACTCTGCAGGAACTTCAATTCTCTTCGTTAGCGGAAGTGGAAGAGTTGGAATTGGAACCCTATCGAACCTCTCGGCAGTACTGACTGTTTCATCATCAATACCCCAATCTATCGATATACTCGTAGGCAGGACTTATGCGCTGAACAACCAGAACACAGGGTCCATAAACTTCGTTGTACCAACCGGAGCTGGAACGCGTGGTACTCATGATTACGGATCCATCGTTGTAAGAGGTAACGGTGAAACAGGAGATGGCGGCGCAGCTGTCTTTGATTTGAAAGTAGGCGGTGCATCATCTGCGAACAACAACATTGGCGTCTTTATGAGAGCCGAAGCGTTGGCAGGTGCGATCAATGGTCCCGAGATGGTATCAATCTACTCACGACAAACCCGCGGTCTTGTCGTCAGCGGATCATCTGCATTCGTAGGCATTGGAACTACGTCTCCTTCCAATCCGCTCCACATCTACAGGAGCGACCTCTCTGACGGAAGCACGAACACTCACCTGCTCTTGGACGGTAAGTTCACGGCCGCGGGAATAGACTCCAACGACATCATAGGGATCTCGTCAAGATTGGAGAACAGCGGTGGAGGAAACCAGACAACATTTAACATAGGCTTCTCGTATCAAGCAGGAGGAAATGCTGTCCTCTTACAGCCCACTGGAGGAAGAGTTGGAGTCGGTACAAATAATCCTGCTGACACATTTCAGATTGGTTCTTTGTCTGCCGGAAACTTTAGAATGAGCTCTTTGGGTGTGGGAGGTCACTATTATCAGTCCGAGACGACGCCGCGGCTCGGCATTGGGAGAGACCTTTCTTATGACTCCACCACTACAGCATCGGGATATGTAGGATTTGCAAACGGTGAAGGAACTCTTGCCGCCACCGGGGCCGCAATGGCCATTATCGCAAACAGGACCCTGTCGCTCTTCACATCGACGGGAACAGTTCTGACCCCCAGGATGACGATAGATGGTAGCGGCAACGTGGGCATAGCAACAACTAGCCCATCATATAAACTTCATGTCAACGGAGATTCAAATTTTGGTGGCCCTATATCACATTACGGAATAATGGTTTGGAATGAAGGGGCAACTGCATCAAATGGAATGACCACATTGGCAGCTGCAGCATTTTCAAATGGAAGAAAATTATATCCTGATGACACATTTGTCTATGGAAACAACGGCATATTTGTCTACGACAATGCAGGGTCGGGTCAGACGACCATAACAAGAGTCTCTTCGTCCGGACTAGAAGCTCCAAATAACAGCGGCTATTTGTTGCAAATAACTCATACAGGAACAGGGACATCACCGGGATATGGTGGTTTTTATTTTGGGGCTCAATCGAGAGCAAATGCTACACTCACTTGCGTCTTTAGGGCAAAAATTCCTTCTGGGTATACTTTAAATTTTGCATCTAATCAAGTAGGAAATAATGGGAACTCCTATTGGTCAACGAGTAATGCAGGTGCCGGCACATGGCGTGACTATGTGTACACTGTCAAATGTGGTTCAGGCGGTACTTTTTCCACCACAATGTTCTTCTATTTACTCGGGTCTCCTGCACCTTCTGTAGGATCTCCTGTTACTTGGTACATGTCTTCTGCAACTGTCTATGACGTTGACGATAAAGTAACTTATGTTGCTAATGCAAACACCACGTCGGGTGTTTCAAATTATCTTGCAAAGTGGACTGGATCGAATAATCTTGGAATTGGTATTGTATACGATAACGGAACGAACGTTGGAATTGGTACTTCAACGATGTCGAGAAAGCTCGACGTCAACGGAGTGATCAAAGCAGGCAACACGGGCACAGACGGAAGATTAACTCTCGCACGAAGCAGCGACAACGTTGAGCTTTCTCAAATCTTTGTGAGCGGTTCTCAAGGTCTCACTCTAGAGACTGGCGGTGGTGGTGGATTCCTCTCTTTCAACGTTGGAACAGGCGGCTTGAACGGATCAAATCCCGAGAGGATGAGGATCGACTCTTCAGGAAATGTCGGCATCGGCACAAACGTTCCTGGAAGCAAACTCGATGTCGCAGGAGCAATCAGGTTAAGGGGTTCTACGTCAGGATATGTCGGGCTTCAGGGTGCTTCTGCTGCGGGATCAACAACTTATACGCTTCCCTCTTCTGACGGAACATCAGGTTTTGTGCTTTCTACAAATGGATCTGGCGTAATGTCTTGGATAAGCCCCTCTTCAGGTGCCACCGGTCCGACTGGTCCGACTGGTCCGACAGGAGCCACTGGAGTAACAGGAGCCACAGGTGCTACTGGAGCCACAGGTGCAACAGGACCGCAGGGAACGACAGGAAACACAGGTTCGACCGGTGCAACCGGTCCGACTGGTCCGACAGGAAACACTGGAGCCACAGGTCCTGTCGCAGGATCCACCACACAAGTCATATACAACGATGGTGGAGCTGCAGCAGGAGCAACCGGTCTCGTCTATATCAAGGCGACAGGTAACGTTGGCATTGGAACGAACATTACTCCTGCCTCGCTTTCTATTCTTAATACAAACAACACTTCAACACTCATCGCACAGTCAGGTTCACTTGGATCTGCCATCAACTCCGGTGTCGCCTGGAACGGTGGTGACATGGCCACCTTCCAGTATTCCAATGGAAACACATCTTACCTCAAGATAAAGGGCGTTAGGCATACTGCCGTTGCAGACTGGACAGGGGCATCGACCAGAATACAACAGATAATTGATGTAACAAATCAGGCCTACATTGATTTCAACCCTGCAGGTGGCACCTATGGCCTCGCTTTTGGTACAGGTGGTACAGGTGGACCCCCCTCTGAGGCGATGCGTATAAATTCCTCACAACAAGTAGGAATTGGAACGACAAACCCATCTTATAAGCTGGACGTGCTGGCAGACTCAATAAGAATTGGCAATGGTACTTCATTCCTCATAGATCTTGGTACTTCTGGTGTAGGAAGTTATCGATCTGCTTACCTCTATGGAGATGGAACGAACGTATCTCTCATAAACCAGCAGAATGGAGCGCTGTTTTTTGGAACCAACAACGCCGAGGCACTACGCATCAGCAGCAGCGGAAATGTCGGAATCGGAACGAGCTCTCCTAATTCAAGGCTTGACGTTAGCAAATCTTCTGGTGCGGTCGACATCAGGCTGAGCAACGGAGGCATGGCTTACATGAACCTATACGCAGGTTCTGGTGTTGGTGCTCTCACGATGCTTGCAGTTCAAAATGAACCACTTGTCCTCGGAACAAATAATTCCGAAAAAATGAGAATCATGTCCAATGCTGCTGCCACCGTCGGAATCGGAACGAACGCCCCACTTAACTACCCCGGTTATGGGTGGCTTACGTTGAATGGAAGCGCTGGATCGATATTATCACATCAAGTTAACGGCGCAGAACAATTTAGGATTCAAGTCGACGGCGTAACCTATTTGAACACGATCGCAGCGCAACCGATGGTATTTATGACCTCCGGCGCCGAGGCGATGCGCATCGATTCTTCTCAAAGAGTCGGTATTGGAACTGCGACAATGTCCAGAAAACTTGTCGTTCATGGAAGCGATGCTCTGATAAATAGAGTCGCCGTTGGCACAGGAAACAACAGCACTGACACTTACAACACGGCAGTTGGAGACAGTGCAAATGGTGCCTTGACCACCGGATCTGGGAACACAGCTGTCGGGCGCGCTGCGCTCATTACTGTATCTACGGGAAATAATAACGTTGCAGTCGGAAGCAGTGCACTTCAGAGCCAAACAGCCAGTAACGCGACTGCAGTAGGAACGAGCGCTCTGTGGCAAAGCACAGCAACTGGCAACACAGCCGTAGGATACAATGCTCTTTCAAGCATCACTGCAAACAGCGGTTCAGTTGCTGTAGGATATGAGGCTCTTAAGAATGCAACAGGGTCTGAGAACACAGCTCTGGGCTGGCGCGCAGGGAACTTAGTATCGACAGGTAACAACAACATTGCTATCGGTTCAGAAGCTCTTCGAAGCGTAACAACTACGAGCAGCAACATCGCAATGGGATACAGGGCACTAGAGCTCAACACTGGTGGCTCCAACACAGTCATAGGAACAGCAGCAGGATACAGGCTGACAACCGGTGGAGCTAACGTTGCCCTAGGAGCACTTGCAATAGCAGCATCTTCAGCAATGTCAGGCAGTACAGCGATCGGAACTGCCGCACTATCGAATGCTACAGGAGACGGTAACACAGGACTCGGTTATTCCGCGGGATCTGCAATAACTTCTGGTGTTGGAAATGTAGTTCTTGGATCATACACGGGCAACGCCGGTGGGCTCGACATAAGGACTGGCAACAACAATATTGTTCTTTCAGATGGACAAGGAAATGTGCGTATGCACATTGACTCCTCGGGAGCTGTCGGAATTGGTACGACTACGGCATTTGGAGGCTACATGCTTCACTTGTACAGTGGAAGCAACAACAACACAAACATCCTCCTCCAGTCTGATCTCGATAAGTCTTCTGGACTTTACTTGCAGGCAGGAACAGGAATCGGTCATTTCTATAGGACTACTGGGTCGGGAAACTACAAATTTGGAACTATGACGAGCGTAGCTCTCGACATTCAGACAAATAACACGACAGCAGTTAATATCGACACTTCACAGAACGTAGGAATAGGCACAGATAATACTGGCGGAGAAGCTCTCAGAATCTATAGATCGTCAGGTGCCACTACAGGTTTATATTCGAATACAGGAAATGCAACAATAATTGCATCAGGTTACAACAGCACTACGGCAGTAACTGCAGCACTCGAGGTAAGTAGCACAGTAGCTACACTTGGTACAAGTACGAACCATCCACTCAGACTTTTGACTAATTCCACTGAGGCAATGAGAATAAACACTTCTCAGAATGTGGGGATCGGAACTGCTACAGTCGGAGCACGACTTCATGTTCACTCAGGTGCATCAGATGAAGTCACCAGGTTTGAGTCCACAGGAAATCCATATATTTCGCTGTATGACAGTGGCACGAGGACGGGCTATCTTTACTCTAACGCGAGCACATTGGAGCTCGTTTCAGAAGCAACCAAAGATCTAGTGTTACAGGCTGCATCAGCTGCAATAATAAAATCGAATGGAAGCAATGAAAGAGTCAGAGTTTTGTCTGACGGAACAGTAGGCATTGGAACCACTTCAACCACGCTTTCTACAACGTATGGTTCTCAGCTTTCAGTTACAACGACTTCCTCCACCTTGACAACATGTGCAGTGAGAATGCACAACCCGGGCGGATTCGGACCAGTATCTCTTGAGTTTATAAGTGATCCTGGAGGAAGCGACTGGAGACCTGGCTATATTGTGAGCGGCGATGCCGGAACTTATACTGGGAAAATCATGATCTACACGAACGGCACTGGTTCCGGAAACAAATACGGTGCAACTGCAGGTCTAACTGTAACGAATGGGTCAGTAGGAATCGGAACAACAGTTCCAAGCACTACTTACGGCAAGCTTCACGTATGGACCAGCATGGCATACGGTGGAAACAATACGGGAAGATTGACAGGTAACGGTAATACCGTTACCATCGTTAACAGTACAGGTGAAGTAAGAGAGCTTCTTTCTTCAAGAAAATATAAGAAAGACATAACACCTTACACCGCAGGATTTGAAAAGATAGCTCTACTCAATCCCGTTCTTTTCAAGTACAAATCTGATGACAACATGTTGTGTGCAGGATTAATTGCAGAAGATCTGGCTGATGCTGGTAATTTTGAAGAATTCCTTACGTACGATGGTAATGGGAATCCCAGCGGAATCAGATACCAAGATATGGTCACACTACTCATCAATGGTATCAAAGAACTCAAATCCGAGAACGACTCCCTCAAGACGGAGATACAGTCTCTCAAGGATCAAATCTCGAGCATACTTAACATGCTCAGTAATAAGTAGACAACGAAAGGTCACACAGAACATGTACGCAAAAATAGAACCAGTTACATACAGGACGGGTCAAGCCAAGTGCCTCGTCGTCAGAGGAACGTCGGTCCAGCTCGGATCCAGAGCAATAGTAGAGTGGTCACTTATGGGAGACCAGGCAACAGACAGAAGAGACTACGAGTCGGGCGGTCTCTCAATGGACGGTGAAGACTACTCTGTGTGGGGAACAGACGACTCCTACATCTACACGTGGCTCGCGACGAAACTTGCAGACGTGGTGATCGAGTCGATAGAGGCAGGAAACTACTGGGACGCTCCTGCTCCCCCGCCGCCGACACCAGAGCCGACACCTGACCCAGTCGTCTAAGGAGTGAACGAGACGTGGAGCTTCTGAGAGAATATATCGCTTCAGTCCTGTCCGAGAGGAGCAGGACCGATGGCCGGAGGCTCCGCGTCTTCGACTTCGACGACACACTCGTCAAGACGAATTCGAAGATATACGTCACATCGGGCACGGGAGACAAGTTCGAGTTGACACCGGGCGAGTACGCCGTCTACGTGCCTCAGCCTGGAGACGAGTTCGACTACTCCGACTTTTCTAAGCTGATTGATCCAAGAGAGATCGTCTGGACGGGTCGGATACTCCGGAACATCCTCAAGAAGGGTGGTGAGGTGGTCATCCTCACTGCAAGGTCAGCTCAAGCCCCCGTCTATCAGTTTCTCGAGGACGCAGGGCTACCTCGTCTTGAAGTCATCGCTCTGGCAAGCTCTGATCCCGAGAAGAAGGCAGATTACATCGAGAAACGAATCGTGAATGACGACGTGAAATACATAGAGTTCTTCGATGATTCATACAAGAATGTCGAAGCTGTTGGTAGGCGAGCAGCAAAGTACCCGGAAGTCAAAGTGGTCTCTCGACACATCGTTCACAAGACCGAGATCTAGTTGAGGACGTCACCCATCGGTTGTTCTGGGTCCTCCTGCTGGAGGAGACCTATGGTTGGGTCTGAGAATAACTTCGGAAAATCGAACTTTGAACGTATCCGACCTTTTACCTCGGTTATTTTGAGACCATGCGAAGTGGTCTCTGCTGACCACGGGACGGTCCCGCCGAAGGTCCACCCGGCGTACACCTCGAGGTAACCCATCTTCTCCTCCTCCTCGGTGCCCTTGATCGGAGTGATCTTGCCGACTCGGACCTTGTCGTACTTGTCGAACACTTCGGGGCGCAGGACCACCGGTTTGCGAAGGAAATCTTCGTGTTCGTCCTCGAACACCCACTCGGATCCGACCCACTCGACTTCGAGGATGTCTCCCTTGTTAAGGGTTATAATTTTCCTGTATTCCTCTTCAAATCCATCAGGATAGAGTGGTTCATCCTTAAGAAAATATGCAGATTCTGCTGAATCGTAAAGAATAAAAGACCAAGGTTTTGATCCTCTTTTCAGAGAGAGTCTTACTTTCTTCACAATTTCCTCGTCATTGTAAGTATTCTACAATGAAACTAAAGGAGTGCTAAACACCAAGTAATTCATATTTCTTTCGAATTACCGTACCCAATCCAGGATTCACCTTCAGTGCTTCAGGAACAATTGACATACGAATGAGATTCCGCATGTACTTGGGATCAGAGTTCGATTCATCTTCGACCCAGGACAAATTCTTTCGTTCTGCCCAAGACCTGATCTCTTCCTTGGGGGTCTTGAGGAACGGGCGAATCACATTCCCACGCCTGTAGGGGATTAATTTCGATTCTCCGTGGAGAGAAGTGAAGATCCAAGTTTCGATCGCATCTCCTAGGTGGTGGCCGGTCACAACAGGGACTCCCAGGAAATCAAGGAATGCGTAACGTTCATTCCTCCAAAATTCCTCAGGAGAAAGGTCATTCGGTTTTTTCGAATTAATTCGGCCGACCCTGAGAGGAACTCTTCTTTCCTCGGCAAACTTCCGAACGAATCCTTCCGCCCGATCGGAATTGATCGTACCATGGTGAAAGAATGCGAGGTCGACCTCACGCTTCCCATTCAGGAGGAAATCAGAGATCACTACCGAATCAATCCCGCCTGAGAATGCAACTGTGCATTTTCTTGGAAGATCCCCGATGAATCTCAGCATATTCCCTCGTAAAAGTTGTGGAACGGGAGGGACTTGAACCCACACAAGCCTGTTTATGAGACAGGGGCTCTAACCTATTGAGCTACCGTTCCATTTGAATATCAGTGCCGCCCGTGGGAGTTGAACCCACATGCCTTTCGGCGCCGGGATTTGAATCCGGAGTGTATGCCAGTTCCACCAGAGCGGCCTTGATGTATATGTTATATCTTACGCACAGATGACTTTACAACAGCTTCAAGTTTTTTGTTATCTCGTCGATTTTTCTTGATTCGTCTGGGCCAATTGCAACGCAAAGCGTTTCAACACGTCCTTCTTCTTCAAATATTTTTCCGTTCACTGGATAGCACTGAAGACCTGCGAGCTCCGCTTTGAAAGCGAGACTTCTGAGAGTCGTTTCAGAACCAACGCCCAAAACAACTCGAATGGACCCACTATTGATCCAGTCTGTTTCTTCAGGAGTCAACCTGACCGAAAGAGTGTCTCCTCTTTCTGATTCATCATTTACAAGGAAAAATTCTGTAGACGCCTTTGCAACCAGAGAAGCAACTTGAGATTTCTTCATCTTCAAATCTTGTCGCACAAGTATCACTTGCTTTAGACCGTCGGCCATGTTGCCCTCCTGAATTTGTCTTTTGAAAGATGGTAAAATTTTCTCGATTCATTGTTAATAGACCTTAAATCTTCTACCTCGTATAAGTAATCTAATCGCAGGAGTTCGTCATTATGAAAGACAATAAGAAGTTCGCATTGGTACTTTCGGGAGGAGGCGTAAAAGGAGCCTGGGAAGCAGGATTCCTTAAGTATGTGTCGGAGAAGTGGGGCCACAAGTTCTCCACGGTGTGCGGTTCCTCGGCGGGGGCTCTGAACGGCATGTCCTATGTGGCCGCTGCAGGGTCACCAGATTTGTCAGAGAAGATCGTGGAACCCTGGAACAAAGTCACGTTTGGACAGGTGGCGAAGGTTCCCTGGGGTGACATCTTCTCCTTTAAGTTCTACTCCCTCATGGACAACTCTCCGCTCATGGACTTCCTGAAGACGACACTCGACAACGAGGGATACAGGCGAAACATCGATACAGGTGTGGTGGAGACAAACATCGTGACCACAACAGAGTTGTCCGAGAAGAAAGCGTACATCTGGGTGGACTCCAGGGTTGAGAGGGACTACGAGTCTGCGAACTGGACTGTGAGGAAGAGGGAACTTGGGGCGGAACACGCTACAGCTTCAGGTGCAATACCAGTCGCATTCAGGTCAGTGCAGCTCGAGGAAGGCTGGCACATCGATGGCGGACTGTGCAACAACACACCGATACTCCCAGCGATCATGTCGATGTACAACGACAGGAACTATCGAACTGCAGCTGATCCCGAGGTCAAGATCCTCGTCCTCACACTTCCTGAACCGGAGACGAAGCAGGAGTGGACGAGCGAACCCACGATACTCACACAGACCTCGAGGATGTTTGAGTCCCTCACAGTCAACCACATCACTCAGGACGTCGCGAAGGCCGACACGATCAACGACTTCCTCGACTCGATGGGTGTTGATTCGTACGGAAAGTACAGGAGAATCAATCTCCTCCTCGCAAGGCCTTCGATTTCTCTGGACTCACTTGCACTTCAGGCGAAAGACGACATCCTCTGGGGACTCATCCCATCTGGATGGATAACCTCGCTCTCGTTCATCCTCATCTTCCAACCCTACATCCAGCTCCTGTTGAAGGCAGGATACGAGGACGCCGCGAAGATGCACGATCAACTTGAAGAGTTCTTCAACTCCTGACGGACCTCCATGAGGATTTTGCCCAAGAGGTTCTGGCCCGTTCCCCTGCACACTCCCCACACACGGTCGTTCCACGTGTTCCCGAACACGAGTTCTGAATCGCCCGTCTTGAGGAGTTGATCGGCGAGGAAGGGTGACTCGAACTTCTTGCGAATGAAGTCCCGCATCAATCCCTCCTTCACCGAATCCCAATCGGGGCGCATCTCCACGCCCCGCCCCAGTCTCTTGGCGATCGAGGGGTCCTTCGCGTTCCGTATCAACTCTCGGGAATCCTCGTTCAGAGTCTTGTGTGCCTGGTACGCATGCTCGATTGTAGGATAGCTCTTGCCTCCCACCCATATGGTTGAAGGATGGAAATTGGACAGAAATGCGTATCCAGATGCCAAGGTGAATGAATCGATTATTTTTCTGTCTGTCATCTGAGGCCCGTGTGGATGACGAATCCACTCCTCCTAATTAGGTGTTCCGATCACCGAAACTGACGGGCCACCAACTCACTTCGAGATGGTCGTGGTTGGAGCTGCAACTGGGGCTGCAGGTGCTTCTGTGGCAACAGGGGCCGTGGTGAGAGGAGCCACAGGTGCACCGGCATCTGCATCGACTGCTGTCTCACAGCAAGCAGGCTTCTCGGGAGCGGCCGCATCTGCAACTGCGGGTGCCTCCACCTTCTTCTCACAACCAACGAGAGCGAATGCAGCAACAAACACGATCGAACTAATTGCTAATCTCATTTTTCTTTTTCTCCTAGATGACCAAAGATGTGTTGTTTTGGTCTGTGGTCATTATTTATAACACAAGTCAGTCAATGTATACAAATAAATACTTTGTATGCTCTCATGCACTAAATTGTTTAAAAAGAAAAAGAGA
>Ga0214923_10007883_pt1 | contig 11482 bp, 11 predicted proteins | sample LL1510_MetaG_FD_177993 | JGI IMG/M metagenome (GOLD analysis project Ga0214923, IMG submission 177993) | Freshwater microbial communities from Lake Lanier, Atlanta, Georgia, United States - LL-1510 | ecosystem: Environmental > Aquatic > Freshwater > Lake | place: USA: Georgia | collected... | reverse complement strand
TGTTTCTTTTAGGGACTATTCTTTTGTATAAATATAAAGGTAGGTTAACTCCGGCAGAAAAAGAAATACAAAATCGGCAAAAACAGCAATATATATTAGAAAAAATAAAGAATTTTCAAGAAGCTAAAAGACAAGCTTCACAAGATTTAATTAGTGGTTTACCTACATGGGAAAACGATTTTGACTTGATTCATAAAAACAACTTATAATGTAATTTATAAAAAATAGTATTTAAATAATAATGTCTCAAAAATATATAATGTTGGAGGAAAAAGAGAATGACATAAATGATGAAAAAAAATTTGCTGAAAATAGAGATTATTTGGAAGAATTAAATAATTATTATAAAATGAAATTTAATTATGAAAATGAATTTAATAAAGATAAAAATAAAATAATAAAAAATGAGACATTGAGTTGGAAAGAAAAAAGAAAAGAATTTAATGCTCTTAAAAAAAAATGTGTTAATTGTAAACGTCCTGTTGGAACAGTTTTTTCAAATACTTATGATGATAAAAATTTTACACGTGTTTTAAAAGCTGTTTGTGGCGATTTACAAAACCCATGTCCACTTCAATTAATTATCAATAGTGGGTATTTTGATTTAATTACAAATAATATTTTAAAAGATGAAAAAGATATTGAGGATGCAAAAGTTTCTGTAATAAAGGATAAAAATAACTTACTTTTTAATTACATCACTACGGAAGAAGCAATTCAAAATTTTGAACATTTTAAAAATGAAATAAAAGAGATTGCTTCTTCTTTAGAAGTTACAAATGAATTATTTATTAGTGTTACAGATAATCCAGAGAAAATAGAAGCTATTAAAAAGTTACAACTAAATGTTTATAATTTAATAAAGGAAATAAAAGTAACGATAAAAGAATTTAGTGAAACTAATAATACTTTATTAATTCAAGATGCTGTTAGTATTTATGTAAATAGACTTAATCCTAAATTAAATCAGTTAATTTCAATGAAATATATGACAAATCGTGTTGATTTTGACGAAAATGATGCTACTTACCATTTAATTCAAGAAAAAACTAACATACAGTCGCTAGAATATAATTATGGAAAAACAGAAGTTGTGAAATATAATATTGGTTTAGGTGAAAATAAAAGAGAAGCATCTATTTCTGAAATTGGAAAGGCGCTAAAAAAATCAAAAGATAAATCAAATGTAGATATTGGTAATGTCAACACATCAATACAAAACAATCCCGAATTAGAATCTGATAATGATAATGATATTGGTTTTTTCAATCAAAATAATAATGAGGGTGAAATTTTTGGCGAGTCTGAATCACAAGAAGATTAGAGTAAAATATTTATAATATATATTATATCATATACATTATATCATATACATTATAATGGGAAAATGCGAAACTTCAAGAACATCTATTGGCATAAAGATTTTATTATCAGATCTTATTTTACAAATAAATGAAAAAAATGTTGATTTGATAAAAGAAATTCTAAATGACGGTTTTATTTCTGATGAAAATGAACACTATAATGATGCTTATACAGAAATTATTTGGTGTAATGATTTACCTAAAAATTATTTGGAATTTAAAGAATTTTTGGAACAAGAATTTAAGAATAAAGGTTCCTATTTACATGTAAGAAATTCTAATAAAATAGAACCTGATTTAAGAAATGGATGTTTGTTTGAAAGAGAATTATTATTACCTATAAAAAATATACTGAAAACACAAAGATGGGGATATAATAGAGAAGGAAGAAATGGTAATTATCGTCCAATAGATTTTGATTTATCTCTAGATATAGAAAAATACAAAGAAATAGAAAAATATACTATTGTTTTTATTTTAGAACAATGCTATGGTTAAATATACAACAAATAATCAGCATTGCTCTAAGAAAAATTAATAATGAATATCAATAAATATTTAGTGTATTATTAAATATTTATATTTAATATATAAAAATAAATATGTTATTTAAATATATCTCTTTCCCAATATTCTTTGTAAGTTTAGCAATTGGATTATTCTTTGTTTATATTTTAGGTCCTGATAAAAAAACTATTTATATATATCCAAGTCCAGAAAATATAAACAAGATGTTATTTAAAGACAAAGCGGACAACTGTTTTTCTTTTGAACAAGTAGCAGTAGATTGTCCATCGGATCCATCTAAAATAAGTACGATTCCAATTCAAAATTAGGTAATAAATCTTATTTATCTATAATATATAAATGGTCTACTTATCAAAATTTGTCCATAGTAATACCGGAAAAATAATGATGTCTATTTTATTAGGATTTGGTTTAGCAACTTTATTTAGAGCTGTTTGTAAAGGAAAAGATTGTTTAGAATTTCATGCCCCATCTTTAGATGAAATTAATAATAAAATATATAAAATAGATAATAAATGCTATAAATACGTTCCTATAGCATCAAAATGTGATCCTAGCAAAAAAATTGTTGATTTTGTTTAGACTATGGTGTATATCTCATTTACTTATTTTTTACAAACACCACGCTTTATAATTCGTATTTGATTTATATTATATTTATATTTATATTCCTATTCATATTCCAATTCGTAATTATTATAAGCAAAAGCTTCTTTATAATAATTATATGACTGATACAACTAGTATTTTAGATTTACCTATGGATCCTGCAGGGGGAGGAAGTAATATTTCATTAACTGTTAAAGAAAATAGTAGTAGTCAACAAAGTCAAATTCAACAGCAAAATTCATTTTCTTTAGATCAAACAACTATTAATCAAATTGTAAGTGGTCTTCAACAAGCAAGTACAACTGGAGTAACACAGCTTCCTTCTAGAGATATTCCTCAAACTACTTCTTCTGTAGTACAAGATCCACAAATTCAACCTAATTACATTCCTCAACCTGTAAATAAATCAGATTACATTAAAGATTATGAATCCAATGAAGATATTATTCATAATTACAATAAATCCAATCAAAACAATAATTCATTAGATGAAATGTACAATGAAATACAAATTCCTTTATTATTATCCGTTTTGTATTTCTTATTTCAATTACCTATTTTCAAAAAAACATTATTTCATTATTTACCCGTTATTTTTTCCAAAGATGGAAATTATAATATAAATGGATTTATTTTTACAAGTTGTTTATTTGGTCTTTTGTATTATATTTTACATAAAATTATCTTTCATTTTAACGTTTTTTAGAGAAATGCTTATTTAATTATATTCATAAATTTATATGATTTTCCACATTATACATGTAAATATTGGTTTATCATACTAGTAATATCAAATGGCAAAGATATTTGCTGTAACATATAATATTCTTGACAATTGTGTGGATAATATACATGATATACATTTAAATTACCAGTATAAGAATAACGAAATTTATGACTTAAATGTCTATTCTCTCCAAATCCATCGATTCCAATGTATTCTAAAATCATGTTATTATTTGATATTATTTTATCTATTACAATAAATATTTTGTTTATATCGGTCGATTGTAAATCCAACATTCGTATCATATTTATACTTATATAAAAACAATTCTTTATACCTTTGACTTTGACTAATATTTATGTTAGGTCTTAATTCATTTCAAGGATGTAATTCCACTTTTATAAAAAATGAAGCAAAATCAATTCAAAATCAATCTATAATTTATTTTTTTGAATAAAACATGAAATAATTTTTATGTATTTCATGTTTTATGTTACACTTTAGAAAAGTAATTGGGTTTTACATTAGCTGGGAATCGAACCCAGGACATCTGCTTGGAAGGCAGAGAGTTTACCACTAGCCTACTAATGTCTTAATGGTGTTTGTTTGTCTACACCAATTATATAAATTAATATTTCTTTAAGTAGTTTTTTATATAATATATATTATTTTATAATTTATGTTTTACAAAAAATAAAACAATTCCAAGTTTTTGATCCACTTTTTCTAAAATTGGATTTTCTAAAAATGTAAAAGAATAAAAAATTGAAATGAATTTTAGAATACTTACAATATTAAATAACTTTTCAGATAAACTAACTAAATAATAAAAGATGACTTCTATCAATAATTATTCTAGAATAAATGTCGACAATAAACAACAAGAAGAATCTATTGGACTATTCAGTTCCAATTATTTTGTAATGGAACAATCTAGACTCTTTGATAGAAATGGCGATTATCAAAATATGATAGACTACTTACTAGTATGTATTGAAGCAGGTTCTGTAGATGCTATGTTTCATCTTGCTAATTATTATGACGAGATTGAAGATTATGATAATATGCTTCGTTATTATGAAAAAGCAGCAGAATATGATGATGTAGATTCTATTTATAATCTAGGTCATTATTATTCCACACAAAAAGATACACATAATATGTTGAAATGGTATTTAAGAGGTGAAGAGCTCAATGATATTGATTGTATTTGTGAGTTAGCCAAATATTATGAAAGCATTGGGTTTGATGAAAATGTTAATGAATATTATTTAAAAGCGGTAAATTTAAAGTATATTAAACCTTATTATTTATATGGATTATTTTTAAGTAAAAAGAAAAAACAATTACAAATGTCTAAAATGTATATTTCAGGCATTGAACTCTATAAATCAGGTAATTATTTAAAAAATACTCGAAGTAAAATCATAAACACCGATAATAGTGAAAATTATGTATGTAAAATGGCAGACTCACTTGGTATATATTTTGACGGTCTAATTAACCTAGAAGAAAATTGTATTAAATATTATTTAATAGCAATTGAATTGGGTTCTACTGGCGCAATGTTTAACTTGGGACATTATTATTTGGAAAATGATGATTTGGAGAATATGTTTAAGTATTATTTAATGGGAATAGAAAAAGGAGATGTTGACTGTATGTTTGAATTATCTATTTATTACCAGGATAATCGCGATAAAGAAAATATGAAAAAATATTATTTAATGGCATTGGAAAATAACGAAAAAGGTAAGACCACAAAGTCTTTAGTAAATGACGGAGAAAAAGATTTTAATTTATTTATGGTGAAAGAAATACTAGAATCTGTAGTTTCCGAAAATAATATTCCACCAGCATATGTTTTGAATAAATTGAAAAAAATAAATTCTAAAAAAGATATTATGATTTTTGAAAACAAGAGGAAATTATTTACTAGTTTGAATCATTTTGTAGAATGTGGAATTTGTTATGAAACTGCTATAAATATAGTTTTGAATTGTGGCCATTGCGTTTGTACTACTTGTTATCCTCACTTATATAAAAAAGTTTGCCCATTTTGTAGATTGTAGATTGTAGATTTTTATAAAATTAATTAATTTAACTAAATTTTTTTCCAAAAACTTAATTCTAATACAATTCATTATTTTTTCGTGTTTTGTTTTTCCAACTTTTAAACTTGAATGATTTATTTTCTTTTCTAGTTGTTTTATTCATATTTAAATTATTAAAGTTATTTTTTTTGTTGAAATGTTTTTTCTTGGAATACGAGTGTTTGTCATCTATTTTTTTTGATAAAATATTATTTTTGGTTACATTTCTAGAACCAGGTCGATAATTTAAAAACCATTCATCAAATTCTCTTGTTCCTCTTTTATCTTTTAACTCTTTGAATTTTTTCGCTTTTTCTGCTCTCATTTCTTCCACTGATTCTTGATGTCCATAACAAATAATACTGAATCTTCTTAAAAGTCCTTTTTGTTCTAAACGATTTTTTTGTTGAACATCAAACAAAAATTTGGCCATACATAAGATTCTCTCATTATCATAATATGGTTTATTGGCATATAAAAAAGCAAAATAAAAACTTAACATTGTATCTATGGTTGCTATCTTTATTTTCTTTCCATTTTCTACTATAACATTATAACTATGACATCCAATTGGTTTGTAAATAAAAGCAACTGTATCTTTTCCTATTTGTATTTCATAATGAAGCGGTATAACTTCACCTATTGCTTCTCTCTTGATTATTTTGATATTTTTGGTTCCTTCTTCTTGTAATCGTTCTTTTAAATTATCCGCGGTTCTTTTTGGATCTCTAGACAAAACATCAAAGTCAGCATACTTTTCTACTTTTTTACGGATATTTTCAGGCATATATTTACTATATTCACTTATGGCATATCCTCCGAAAAACACACAATCTTCATGAATAAACGTATTTCTAACAATTTCAAATACTTTTTCGGATTTTAGACTTCCATCTTCCACCATTTTTCTCTGGAAATCTACATCATTGCATTTAATATTTGTTAAAGGATAGTATTTATTAATAAGTGTAAGGCGTTTTAAAACTTTTTCCCATCTACTTGTATCTCCACTTGGTCTACTTAATTCTAAAAACATCGACATTCTTAGAAAATTCGGATCTGTATAAAGAATTCCATTCACTTTTACTGCTTTTTTCTTGATTGCGTTGAATAAATGTTTATTCATTAAAGTAATATCAGCAACTCCAATAAAATTTACAAATACTTTACTTGTACCATAATGTTGACCTGCTCGTGCTTCTACTTCTCTATATCCATGCTTATAAAAAATATCGGCAAGCTCTTTAGCATCTTCAACTGCATTTGGAGAGAACATGTCATAATCTGGCAAATCTATATCTTCATTATAAATTTTATCTTCACTAGGAAGAAGCGCATTAATACTTATACCTCCATAACATACTAATTTTTTCGTTTTTATGAAATCCTCTACTATTTTAAATATTTCTTTAATTTCTGGTGAATTCACAGCTCTTCTCGATATCTTTTCTTTTGCTTGATCTACTTGCATTCGTAAAATTGCTAATTCACATTCATTGTAACTCATTTTATTATCACAAACTTTTTTAGAATGAATATCTGTCATATAATATCAGGATAAAATATATTCATTTCATCCTGATATTTTTATTTATTATATTTTGAAAAATATCAAAAAATAAAAATATTATAAGGTAGACGTTGGTGTATGTTCATAACCATAATGTCCATGCGAATTATTTTCAGCTGCCCATAAGTTATTAAAATTCTGTTCCATTTTTTGACAAATAGGAGAAGTATTTTTATATCCTAGCATAGTTTTTGGACAACATTTTTGGTATCTAGTATGTAATTCTTTTATATCTTTAATTACATCTACATTCATATTACTACAATCGACTTTATTCGCAAAAGCATATGGTGATGGTGATGTGAATGGATTAGTTACTCCACCGTATTTTTTTTTATTAGTCATTCTTTTATAATTCATACTTTTATAACTCATACTTTTTTTACTTCCTCTAAATTTTCTTTTGTTATGTGTTTTTGTTTTTGTTTTTCTTAATTTTAACTTTTTACTATTTCTATGTTTCATATATATTTAAATAACATTTTATTTATAATTTAAGTATAAAGCATAAATAAAGTTTTGTATTAAAAATAATTCAAAGAGTTATATATTAACATTTTAGAGTTTAATGTCTTTTTATGGTTATGATTTTACAGAAAGAAACTCTGGTGGTTTAGGAGCAATTATTCATGATGTTATGCTAGCAAATCAATATTGTGAACAAAATAATTTAATTTTTGCTTTTACTAGAGAAGGTTATGATATTCCTAGATTAAATGGTTCTATAGATGATGTTCCGGAAAAAGAAAATAAATATTGGCACTCTTATTTTATGTCTTTTTCTATTGTTGATAAAAAAGACTGTATTGGAGTTTGGCCTAACTATTTACCAAATACAAATGTATTTAAATGGGATATTCAATCTTTTTCTCACTTTTTAAAAAATAAAATTTGTATTTTTCAACCGGAAGTATACAATGATATACTAAAATTAGTTAATGACTCTCCTTTTAATAAAAAAACAGATATTGTCTTACATATTCGTAGAACAGATAAATGTAGTGAAACTGGAAAATTTCTTCCTATTCAAACTTATATATATGAATGTGAGAATGCTTTGAATGAATTATCTAATGAAAAAAATAGAATATATATATGTACTGATGATCAAGATGTTTGTTTAGAAATAAAAAATTATTTTAATTTAAAAAATATAGATGTAGTTTGGGATGAACGTGAACCTAATATCCCAATACAAGAGATAAGATGGCGAGGTAAATTAAACAAAAGTATTGCTCAAAAAGAAACAATGAATGCATTTAAAAATATTTTTATAATGAAGTCATCAAAATATTTAATTGGTTGTAGAATGTCATACTTTTTTCGTATTGCTGAATTACTTGGTTATCCAAATAAGTGTGTGAATTTACAAGATAATGATTTATTTGGAATTGCGCAATATTCTTCAGTAGATTATCATATTCGTCCATTTAAAAAAAATGCTTTTCGCAATTTTATTAACGAAAATAGGAATAATTCCGAAATTATTCAAAAGTATAGTCAAGAATACCAGAAAATAGGAATTGTTACTATTCCTGATTTTATATCTTTAGATCTATTATTAAGTATAAAACACGACATTGAAAACTATCCATGGTGGTCTTATGCTATATTACCTTATGAAAATGAATGGAGTGTTAAATACAAACAAGAATTTAATTTTGAAAATACTAAAGAATGTTTGAATAGTCTAGAAAACAAAAAATTTTCTTATAGATTTAGAAGATGTTTAGGTAATCACTATGATACATGCGTTTGTGTTTCGTGTAAATTAAATGATACAGTAAGTAGTTTTCATGTAACTGATTATTTAAGTAAAATAGTTGGATGTAAACATTTGATTCCAAGAGAAATATTTTTAAGTAATTATAGTAAGGATGACTTTTTATCTATACATCATGATGTTAAAAAAGGAGATATATCAGTAACTTTTTCATTAACATATGACTGGTATCCAGCTTATGGTGGTATATTACATTTTTGCGATGAAGAAAAAAAAAATATTTACAAGAGTATTGTACCTTGTTTAGGTTCAGTAAATATTTTTAAATTAGATCCTGAAAATGGAATCAATCATTTTGTTTCATGTATTAACGTAAATAAAAATAGATATACATTAACAGCATGGTATGACATAAGAAATGATTGATTATTCTAAATTTCAAAACTATAATAGTCTTTACTAAATTGGCGAGTAGCATAAGATAAAGCTTCTTGTTGCGGTGTTGGCATTGGATTTGTGACTGGAACAAATCTTAAACGTTCTGGTTTTAGAACGAAAGCATATCCAGCATTGTCAAAAAAAGCAGTATTTTCTTCTAAATAATTATCAATAAATTCATATCTCATAGCAATCATTTGACATCCTGCTTCTCTAATTACCATAGCACTTGGATTTTCTGGATTAATTCCTTTATCTGGAAAAGCAATCGTCATAGATTTTTTATTATATTCAATTAATTCACTCAAGTCTGGCGTGAATTTGACGTCATAATAAGGAAGAGCACGCATAAATATTGAATCACTTGCCATATTTACATATTCCAGAAAATTTTGGTTTTCTTGAAAAGTTGTATTGATTCTGTCTACAATTAATACTATTTTTCCGGATAATTGTAATAAAGGTGTTAATCCTAAATTCAAACCTTGGTTTTCATAACTGAAATTTTTACCTAAAAAGTATGTGTCGTTGGCTTCAAATAAATTCGCCATATAAGTGTATATTTTCTGATTATTACTTTTGATTCTAAGATGAAGAATAATTGGATCTTCGGAATTTGGAGCTGTACTTCCCGAAAAAGCATAATTAATAATTGTTTCTAATGCTTCATCAAAATCCACATAATTAAACGTTTCTTTTATATAATAACTAGGATCAGTTGAAGTAGAAACCACTGGTTTATCATTAATAGAATAAATTTCAAAATCAAGACCTCTTACTCCTTGTTTAATTACATTTTTCAAAGCACAAATAGAAACAAAATCATTTTTATAACTTCCACCACTACAGCAATTATATGCTGTTTTAATATAATAATCAAGTAAATTATATTTACAAGCATTATCGTTTGGATTCAAGGAATGAAGATGACCATCCATAGTACCATAGATTTTAGTTAAAAAATTACATTCTCTCGAATTTAGACTCTTAATATAGAAAATATACACGACAATAAGAATGATAATAATAAAAATAATTATATAAATAAACCCTATTACAAAAGATTCATCTAGATTAGACATTATTTTCATAAAATTATGTCCTGGATTTGTTGATTGATCCATTGTACTTATTATAATATAATAATTTTTTAAAATAATGGGTTTTTATAAAATATTTATAGTTGTTTTTTATAAAATATTTATAGTTGTTTTATAAAAAATACTTGTTTTTAAAATTAGTTAAATAATAAATATATATTATAACAGAAGAAATGCCTGGAGGTCTTTTAAATTTATCATCTCAAGGACAACAAAGTATTATTCTAAATGGAAACCCGTCGAAAACTTTTTATAAAGCCACCTATGCAAAATACACTAATTTTGGTTTACAGAAATTTAGGGTCGATTTTGAAGGAGCAAAAACACTTCGTCTTACAGAAGAGTCTACTTTTACTTTTAAAATACCACGTTATGCTGATTTATTAATGGATTGTTATTTATCTTTTGAATTACCTAATATTTGGTCTCCTATTTTTCCTCCTTCAGTAAATCAAGATTCTATTGTAAATTCACAAGTAATTAGTACTCAATGGGTTCCTTATGAATTTAAATGGATCGAAAATATTGGTGCTAAAATGATTAGTAAAATCACGATTAATTGCGGTAACCAAAAACTCCAGGAATTTTCAGGTGATTATTTACTTGCTGCAGTTCAACGTGATTATAATGCCGAAAAACTTGCTCTTTTCAATGAAATGATTGGAAATGTTCCTGAAATAAATGACCCAGCAAATTCTGGTAGTCGTGTGAATTCTTATCCAAATGCTTTTTATACTCCCGAACAAGTAGGTGTAGAACCTTCTATTCGTGGAAGAATATTGTATGTGCCATTAAATGCTTGGTTTAATTTAAAATCTCAAATGGCGTTTCCTTTAGTAGCATTACAATATAATGAATTACAAATTACCGTTACAATTCGTCCAATTAATCAATTATTTCAAATACGTGATGTTTTAGATATTGCAAATAATTATCCTTATGTTGCTCCAAATTTCAATTTGTATTACCAGCAATTTTATCGTTTTTTACAACCTCCACCTGATATTTCTATTGGTGTTAATTCTTATTTAGATACTCGAACTTTATGGAATTCGGACATTAATTTGAACTGTACTTATTGTTTTTTATCAAATGATGAATCCAAACTTTTTGCTATGAATGAACAAAAATATCTTTTTAAACAAATACATGAAAATACTTATTATAATATGACCGGTTCCAATAAAATACAATTAGATTCCCTTGGATTAGTTAGTAGTTGGTTATTTTATTTTCAAAGAAGCGATGCTAACTTACGAAATGAATGGTCGAATTATACCAATTGGCCTTATAATTATCTTCCAAATGATTTGATTCAAGCACCTACTAA
>Ga0214923_10007882_pt1 | contig 11484 bp, 15 predicted proteins | sample LL1510_MetaG_FD_177993 | JGI IMG/M metagenome (GOLD analysis project Ga0214923, IMG submission 177993) | Freshwater microbial communities from Lake Lanier, Atlanta, Georgia, United States - LL-1510 | ecosystem: Environmental > Aquatic > Freshwater > Lake | place: USA: Georgia | collected... | reverse complement strand
ACACCACCAACCCCACCACCACCAACAACAACAAAACCAGCTGCAACAACACCAACACCACCAACCCCACCACCACCAACAACAACAAAACCAGCTGCAACAACACCAACACCAACAACAAAACCAGTACCAGCAGCAACAACTGCAACCCCAATAAAAATAATAACACCAAGACCAAAAACAACAACCCCAATAATAAAACCACCTACATTAAATGATCCCAACACTATTCAAAAAATAAAAGAAGTAATAGATAATATAACAACCCCCATTAAAAATGTGAAAATAGAAGAATATAAGAAAAAATATCCTATAAGAAAAGCAGTGCAAGGTGGAGGTGATTTTGCAAGTAATTTAAAAAGCATAGAAATGGATGATATGGGTATGGATATATGGAATGATTTTTCTTATTACAGATTAGACCATAAAACAGAAATAGGAAATGCAATTGTAGATAAAAAGTTTGATAAAATAAAAAGTATTGAATCGCTAATTGGAAAAAATGAGGAAATAAAAAAATTAAATGACTTATATAAACCAGACCAACTTACTATTGTTTTGAATGAAAAAACACAAGATGATTATAATGAATTATTTGAAGACAAAAATTGTAGTAATATTTATTATAAAATTCCATTACCATTTTGTCTAACAATGAAGCAAATTATACAATTATTTCGTGACATGTCAAGTGATATAAGTAATTTTCATTTGTTAATAGACCAATATAATGAATTCAACTATAAAATAAAATGTCAAGACGATAAAGTAGAGATTATATTTACCAATCCAGATAAAATAATACCAATTGTTAAATCCAAATTATATTATGATATGAATTTACCAAGTAATTTTGAAATAAAAGTATTGGAACCAAAAGATAAAAAATATAAATATGAATTAAATGGTGTTGTAGGAGAAATTCCGTTAAAGAATATAAATGGTTCTCTTCTTGAAAAAGAAAAAATAATAACATTTAATACACAATATAATTTTGATGAAAATAATAATGTATTGATAACAAATTATTATTATTATACAGAGGTTACATGTAAAATAGGTAGTCAAATAGGAAATAGAAATCAAGTATATTTGTATGATATGTTTATAAAAAATGAAGAAGCAAATTTATTACAAAATTATATATTATTTGAATTATTTTTTCCAGATAAAAATGTTGAAAATGTATGGAAAATATATTGTGAAAAATACAAAGAATTCAATAAAGTTGATTTAGTTGAATTATTTTATGATTATACTGCCGAATCTATTACTACAAATGATATTTTAATATTAAATAAAAGAAAAATAGTCCCACGAAGATTTATTTCTCTACTCTTGTATATTTCAAGAAACAATGATGAATACAATTATATATATAAAGCAATAAATAAGATGGCATCATATAAAGAATATGATTATAATTATGAAAATTACATTAAAATGATAGAAGGAGTATTGACATTTGTTTTTCAAAATTCAAATATGTATTATACTAAAGAATTTTATAACGATTTGATAAATGGAAGATTAATACAACAAGAAATGATGGGAGGCTCTGGAATAACTGATTTTTTTTCAAACCTATTTACGAGACCAGCTAGTGTAACAATAGATGATATAAAAGACACAATTAATAATGATATTAATTATTACAAAGAAAAAATATCTGCATATCAAAATAATATATCAATTGATAAAAAAGTATTAAAATGGGTAACATGTCCTGAAACTACCAATCAACCAGACGTGATTCAATTTATAGAACAATATATAAATGGTGTTTCAATCCATGATGATTTATTAAATGATGATTCAAAAAAAAATACGTGTAAAGAAATATCTGATATGCAATATAAGATAGATGGTATATTATCTGATTTAAAATTTTTAGTTCAAAAGAATTATTTTGATAAGGAGGAGTATATGGATAATTATATAAAGAAAGTAGAGATAAAGAAAGTAGAGAAAGGAAAACCATGATAATTATGAATGAATATGTATTAAAATAAAATTAATAGTTAAATAATTATATGAATAAAATAGTGAATGTAAAAATGTATTATGATGAATATGAGAAATATTTTGGAGATGGTTTTTATCCATTTTTAACAGAAAAAGAAAATAAAACAGGAATAACACAAATAACATTTTCTTTTTATTATAAAGAAAAATGTTGGATACAAGTCAATCAAGATGAAATAAATGGATTAGATGGAGATACAGGAAAACATTTATTGGATTATTTAAATAGAGAAGAAAACGAGAAAGGGAAAACGATAAAAAATAATTATGGTTTTATTCTCTATCGTGAGGCTTGATAATTTCAAAAGAAATGGTTTTAACTCTTGTTCTTTCATCAAAAGGGATACTGTTTGTTTCATCGTAATAATTCATCATTTTTAATAAAATATTTAATGAACAAGTAATACAATATAGATAGCATTCACAACAAATTTTTTTCATAATGATTGATAATATAATTAATTATACCAAACTAGAAATTATATAGGTGTTATCATCTTCTTTGTGTGTGAGTGATTCGGTTAAATATATAGAAGAAGAGTAATATGCAATAAAAGCAATGATAATGCCAATAAACGAAGCAAAAATGATTTGATAATAATAATGTTTTTCTCTATATATTTCTAAAAAAATTGCCAGAGTAGAGAAAGAAAAATAAATGAAATATAAATAATATTTTTTCAAGGAAAAGGAGATAAATAAAGAAGTATAAATGATGGATTGTATATTTTGTGCAGGATTTCCAAATTGATAAAAAGGTATATTTTTTTTATCAATATAAAATAATTGATGATTATCATTTGGTGTGGGATGTTGTAATAATATTTTGAGTAAAGAATTAATGAAAAGATTCAAAATAAAAAAGAGGAAATAAAATAACAACAAAATATATTTTCTAAAACAAAAAAGAATAAAAGTAGAGAAAGAAAACAATCCAATATTTATTTGCAACATTATTTAATATTGATATAATACTTCGGCAATAATAGTGACAGACCAGTCTGCTCCATTTAAATTCAAAATGTTACCATTTTCGTCCAATAGTTTGATTCTTAATCTTTCTATATTGACAGGACCGAAATAAATTCTTTTATTTTCTTGTAGAGAACCACTAAATTCAACATAGACTGAATTGGAAGTGGTAGAATCTGTATAACTTAATTTAACAGGTATTAATGCAAAAATATCTGGATTGGTGGGTGCTCTACTACGAAAAGAAGTATTAGAATGATTATTTTTATTAATTTCATTAATTGAATAAATTTGTGCTTGAGTGAGGATTCTAGGAGCAGTAGGAACAACAATAGGGGTGGTTGTATAAGATATATTATTTTTGTCAGAAGATATATATGTTTCATTATTTGTAGGTGAAATGCAAACGACAGAAGATTTAGGTGTATAATAAATGGGAATTTTAATATTGGTGGATGTTTCTGTAATTGTGATTAATCCATTATTAATGTGATTTTGGTTATAATCATCAATAACTAATATTAAATATTTTGGTCCATATGTGTTGATGATGGTATCGGCAATATTTCCATTTTGTTTTACAAAAATACTAGTTTCTCTATAACCCAAGTTCCATCCAAAAGTTTGATTGATATTATTTTGTGGGTTACAATTGATTGAGCTACATTTTAAATTAGAATTAATATCAAAAAATAAAATTTTAGTATTATTATTGATATCATAAGAAATATTTGTATTTGGGTCGGTATATTTTCCGCCAAATAAATTCATTGTGATTTTTCCAGTATTTTTGTTATAAGAAACAGGATAAGAATCGGTTGGAGGAGTAGGCCATGTAAAACAAGAACTAGATAAATTATTGGATAAATTCAGTATAGATACTATTTCATTTGGATTATAATTTCCAGATGGGATGGATAATTTAAAAAAGATATTTTTGTCAGTAGGATCAAACAATAACCAACAACATGTATTTCCGTATTGAATATCATATGTGTACCATGTTTTTGGAATTTGAATAGAATATAACCACATTGATAATACATTTGATAATGGTTCAGATAGGTCAAGAGTATAATCTGTTGAAGAAGAAGAAGATGCCGAAGTAGGTTGTCTAAATTGACTATCTAAATTAATAAACCGATTGGTTGAATTGGTGAGATTGGGGTTAAGAGTATCTTGAGATACGTTGACATTAAAATTATTATTTATACCTAATTGTGTGCGATTCATAGGAACATGATCATTTCCATAAACCCCAATTTGTTGGACACGATTTGTTATTTTATCTTTTTGAACAGGATTTTTTTGTTGTAATGCTTCATTATTCCACCAATCTAATGTTTGTTTTTCAAGAGGTGAATAAGTATTATCTTTTGTAATAGGATTACCTTTTAAATAATCCAATAAATAATTTTGGGCATCTTGAAAAAAGTTACTTAATTGTGTATTATTTGCTTGACTGGCTTGAGATATATAATAATTGGTTGAATCTATAACTTGTTGAGATGTAAATTGATTATTTAAATCTAAAATTGTCAATACTTCAGATAGAGTATAATTATTAATATTTGTATCTATTTCTTCTCTTTGTTCAAATGCATTTGGATTATTCATAATTAATGAATGATATAAATATTAAATTATAATTAATAAAATGTCTAAAAGAATAATTCAAATGAAAAAAATTCAACAAGAAGCATTGGAATTATTTGAAAAAAAGAATGCAGATTATGGAGATGCATTTGCCGAATATGGAAAAATAGGAATTTTAATGAGAATTGGAGATAAATTAAAGAGATATATTTCAATAACAAATAATGGTGTAAATTTAATTAATGATGAAGGATTGAAAGATACATTGATAGATTTACACAACTATGCAGCAATGGCATTAATGTTGATGGACGAAGAATAAATTTATTTCTTTTCGTTTAAATAAGATTTGAATATTTTAGTAATTTCTTTTTTGAAATCTATTTCTTTACCAATAGGTAAACAAATAGGTTTGTTGTATAATTTTTCAGTGATTCTCATGAATTTATAACCTCGTTTTAAATGTGTTTTTTCTTTAAAGAGAATATAATCCAAAACTTCTAATAAATTTTTATTGTATTTTTCAATAATTTCTCTACTAATTCTCACAGATCCTTTATAAATATATCGGTTGTATGTTTTTGTTTTATAAACAAAAGAATGTATATCTGATATATATGCTCTATTTTGTATTAATCCAATTCCTTCAATTTGATTTGAAGAATTATTCATTTCAACAACAAATAGTAGAGAATCAACATTACAATTTAAATTCAAAATAGAAGGTGAACCATAAATACAACCCACAGTTGGTTTATTTTCTCTATATCTACAATTTTCTTCCCATGTTTCGTTATTAAAACGAATTGTTAAGATTGGATTTTCCAACATTTTTTAAATGATAATTATTTGTATATTAATTATTTTTTTCAATTTTAATATGTTTATTATTTATAAATGAATAATTATAAAAAAGATTATGGATTTATATTAACAAGACATGTTAATTCAGAAAAAACAAATAAATATTGGAACAATTGTGTCAAACAATTAATTAAATTTTATCCATTGAGATTGATTGTGATTATAGATGATAATAGTAATACAAATTTATTAAAAGCAGAACAAGAATATCCTAATGTAATAACAATTCAATCAGAGTATCCTTCAAAAGGTGAATTATTACCATATTTATATTATGCAGTATATAAATGGTTTGATTATGCAGTAATCATACACGACAGTGTTTTTTTTGAAACGCGTATTCCTTTTGAAAATTATAAATTTCCAGTTATTCCATTATGGTATTTTCCCAATATTCACATGAACACTCATTATGATAATAACATTAAATTATTAAATTCATTAAATTATTCAAATATATTAAAAAGAAATATGATAAAAAATAAAAAAATATTAGGGTGTTTTGGTGTTCAATCATTAATAAAGTATGAATTTTTAATTTATATAATAAAAAAATATGGGTTGGTTAGATTATTAAAAAATGTGAATAATAGAGATGATAGATGTTCGTTAGAGAGAATATTTGCAATTATATTTTGGTTAGAATTAAAAAGTTATAAATCAATTCTAGGAAATATATTTAATTATAATTTTGGATTTAGTTATGATGAATACATAAATGATAAGAAAAAAAATAGAATAAATAAAAATGTTGTAAAAGTTTTTACTGGTAGATAAATTAAAAAAAAGGATTATTTTTTCTTGTATTTTTTTTCATATTTTGTAAATAAACTTTTTTTGTTTTATTGTTACAATTTTTAATTTCTATATTTTCATAGAAAATAATAAATAATTCATTTAATTCTTTAAAAATAGACAAGGATGGTTCCCAATGAATATCATTAATTTGTTTTATGATTTTTAGAAAATGAAAATCGGTTGATAAATGGGAAGAATCAGTTGATAAATGGGAAGAATCAGTTGATAAATGGGAAGAATCAGTTGATAAAAATGAATTTATTTCTTCTTCAGAAAAAATAGTTACATTATATTGTAAAATAGAAGTAATGGTATAACTTTTTATTTTCTTGGAATTGGAATAAATATAATTTTTTAAAATGTTTGTTAATTCTTCTTTGGAAATAAAATTTATTGTATTTAATTTATAATTTTCTCTACTTACATCTTCTATTTCATTTAATTTGTTGATATAAATAAAACTAATATATATTTCGTTTATTGTATTATCCTTATTCATTAAAAATGGATAATACAATATTTTTCTTGTGAAAACTAGTTATAATCATCATCTTCATCTGTATATATTTCGTCTTCTTTTTCTTCTTCATCATCTTCTTCAAAATAAAGATGAGAATCTGTCATTTTATAATATTTATTGTATAAATCTTCCCCATAAAGTTCAATAAAATGTTTTTTATAATTTTCATGAACTTTATCCAAATAAATTTGTGTAGAAATGATATTATCATAAAATAGTTGTTGTTCATCAATATTCATTTCTTTTTTTGGATAATTTACATTTCCTTCTCTTAAAATAATATATCCTTCAGGTAAAGATTCTTTTTTATTAATAATTTCTGTATTTATAATATTTTTATAAGAATTATTATTTTCAGTAATTATTTTTTTTTTGGAAACAATCAATTCTGGAAAATCCATTTTTTCAACATTATTTTTATTATTATAATTTTTATTATTATTTTTATTTGATAAAAAACGATTCATAATTTGTAATGATATATGATGATATTTAAATATTTATATATTATAATCATAATAAATGATATGAAAATAATATAAATATATATAATAATGTCGTTATTTTATATATTAAATGATGATGATGAATCATCAGAAGAATTATTTAATTTATTAAATAATCATTTTAATTTATATATAAATAATTATGAATATTTGACAGACACTGATGAAGATGATGATGATGAATTGATAGAACAAAATGATTATGAATCAGTAATAGAATATGTAATGAATTCACCAGAACCTATTTTAATTTTAAATAATAGAATAACTGCAGTAAATTATCATTATACGAATGATGTTCAAAATAATAGTTTATATGATGAGTATTCATATAAAAATGTTGTTACAGAAAAGGTATATGAAGATTTAAAAAAACAAAATTTAAAATACAAGGATTTAGATATAGTAGAGAAAAAAGAAAATATAGAATGTCCTATTTCTCTGGAAAAATTCAATGATGAAGATAATATTATTAAATTAAATTGTGGTCATTTTTTTCATAAAGAACCTATATTATATTGGTTATATATGCAAAAAAATAAATGTCCATTGTGTAGATATGAATATCCATCTATTAATAAGAGAATAGAATAATAGTATAATATAATTAATTAAATATCGTCAATATTAATATCTTGTGTAGTTTCTTCATCTTCTTCATTAATAGATTGAAGAGTTAATTTTTGTTGATTAGTATCATTCACCAATTGTTTATATTCATCTTCTTCGGCAGTATTATTTGAGAATTGAAAACTATCTTCTTCAGTAGTAGAACTAATATTACTGCATTCCAAATCGTGAGATATAAATTTATTCCAATTAATTCCATTTACTGTTTTTAGTTTTGTTTTATCATTTTCATTATATACTTCAAGCAAATCACACAATTGATTATCGGAACTCCAATCTCTAATTCCAACCAAAACCCATGAACCTTTAGAAATGAAATTATCTCTTTTTCCACGACTACTACGAAATTTTCCACGAATAATACATCGTCTTTCTTTTTCGTCTTGACACATTACAATCATATTATCACCTCCTGATTTAGTAACCACAAAGGCATATAATTCTGCTTCATTTTCGGATAATCGTGTTTTATTGGAAGATTTTGCAACAAATTTACGTGCTTGACTTTTATGTCCACTGCCACCTTTTGTGTTTTTCACCATTTTCTTTTTATTGATAACATTTTCTTATGTTTCTTTATTTAAATCAATTTTTTAATTTATAAAATAAATACATAATTTCTAACCGATTAGTTTTATGATAGTTTCTCTATTTTGTTCATCTGGTTCCATATTATATTTTTCATAAAATTCATCTTCATACATTGAATTTAAGAAATCAATCTTTTTTAATGAATGATTTTGATATCCTTTGAATTCATGAATTCTTTTTTTCCAAAAAGTAGAGAAATAACAATAATATTCCCAATGATAAAATAAATTATTTATATAATCAGTTTCTTCTTTACAAATATATTCTTGAATTAATTCCATATTTTTTATATACAAATGATAATCAATCAACCATTGGTTATCATTTATTCCAAATAAACAATTCGTTTTTAGTATTAAATATGGTTTCACATCATTTACTTTTGGTAAAAAGTATGTATGAGCATGAATAGAAACGAATACAAATAAATGTTCTTTGTTGCAATCTTCTCTATAAGAACGAAACAAAAGGTTTAGGATGATAGAAGATAATATTCTTTCTTTTTCTATTAAAGTCATGTATTGTTTTATACATCTCCATTGTTCATATTTTGCAAGAAAATATCGTTTAAATTTGGGATTGTATTTTTGATAATATTCTCTATAAACTTTGAATAAAAATTCAAATAATTCAATTTCAAATCCTGAATGATATAATTCAAATGCCCAATATAATGTTCTCTCTTTATCTTTTTCAAGTAGAGAAACCAAAAGAACAATAAACACATCATTTTTATTGTATAAAAAGCGTGTTAGAATCATGATGATTTTAATTAATAATAATAATAATAATAATCAATTCATAATCAATTTTATTAAAATATTTGTATAATATACAATGCCCAAAAAACAATCCAAATGGAATATCCATGTATTGAATGTTTACAAGGAAAATAAAAAAAAAAATCCTAATTATCAATTCAAAGATGCAATGAAGGATGCACATAAAACATACGATAGTTCAACCCCAAAAACTCACCATAAATCATCTTCTAAGAAAACCAAGAAGAATAAAACCAAAAAGAACAAATCCAAGAAGAATAAAGCTAAGAAATAAATAAAAATTTATGATTTTTCAAAAGCAAATCATTTGAAAAATGATATTTCCATTCTTCTTCTGTAATGGAATATATTTTTTCTTCAAATAGGGTTTTATATTCATCTATTTCTGTTTTTTGATTTATATGAAATATTATAAAATGAATTATTTTCTCTATAATTTCATTTTTGGGATGAGAATTATAAAGAAAGTAGAGAAATAAAATATGATATCCATATAAACCCCAAGAATCAATATTTTTATGAATATAATTATATATTTTCTCTACTTTTTGATTTATAAATGGATAAATATTTTTAATAAAATTATTTTTTAAAATAGAAAAATAATTTTCATCAAAAAAATAATTCATTTTTGATTCCCATTCACCAACTAATTTCTCTATTGTTTCAATTGTTGGTGAATTTATTTTATGTAAAATTAAATATCTAATTAAATGATATTCTATTGGATAAAAAATATAATTTTCTTCCATGAATTCATTAAAATCATATTTCTCAAATAAATTTCCAGAAAGAGTATTTTCAAAATTACAAAGAAAACAATCATTATTTTTATTTATTTTTATATTATTATGATTAAATCCTATAAAATGAATATTGTTTTCTTTTAATAAAATAATTTTATCCAATACATTTTGAAAAGCAAATAATAAACTACCTATAGTTTGAATTGTATTTAATTCTTCATCAAAGAAAAATGGTTTATAATTATTATTTATTTTATATTTTAATAAAATAAAATTTGTATTTTTATTATTAAAAACAAATAATTCATGATCTTGTTGAAAATAAGTTTCTTGATGTTCATTTACAATAAAAAATAAATTAGACCAATTGGGAATTTTTTTTATAATCTCAGAAGATAATATTTCTCTTTTTGTTTTTTTATTATTTTCTTTTAATTTATTTTCTTCAATCCAATTTTCCTTTTGTATTTTCTCTACTTTTACTTTTTTTACAAGAATCATTTTTATTATTTCTTGACAATTCTTTATTTATAAAATTGATTTGAAATTAATTAATAATATTTTATTTATTAATTAATTATGGAAAAAGAAAAGGAAAAAGAAGAAATGATTCAAGAATATATTTCTCAATTGACAGAAGTAGAGAAAATTGCATACGAAATTGCCAAAGAACATTTAGGTTCTTCTTTTAATATTTATAGAAGCAATGGATTTAAAGAATGGTTAAAGAAAAAGACGAGTTTATAAATATTTTCTCTTGATTCTTGTTTTATTTGTTTTATAAAATTGTCTAATGGTATTATTAATTCTATTTAAATAATATTTTTTTGTGTATTTTCTTTTTCTTCTAGTTTTTTTTCCACCAACAATTACTTCTTCACCTTCTTCTTCATTTGGCTTGGCTAAATCTAGTACTTGTTGGTTTGTTAAATTTAGTTTAATTTCATCATTTATTTCTTTTTTTGTGTTATTATTATTTATATCTTGAATGATTTCTTTATTTTTTGCATCAGGTACATAAGGACGTGCAGCAGTTATTAATAAATCTAATACATCATTTACTGTTTTATTAGTGTGGTTTAATAATGATTGAATCATTACATAAGGCAATGGAATGGGTATTAATGAAGTAATAAATATAACAATATTGATAGGTAATGTTAATATCATATATCCAAACATGTCTTTTAAGAAATCAGGAAATAAATTAGGCATGTTTTTTTGTATATTTTCCATTGCAGTTTTGTATTCTGTTAGATGCTTTTTTATAGGTGCTTTAATGAGTTGATTTATGATATTTGTTAAAATATTATTAAATGATGTATTCATTTGTCCTATTTTATTACAATCACAATCTTTTTTTACTAGTGGATTTGTTGATTGGGGTTCTAATGGAGGTGCAGATGGATTTGTTTCAGGATTTGTTGATAAATCTGTTGATGGTTCCGTTGCAG
>Ga0214923_10007879_pt1 | contig 11486 bp, 7 predicted proteins | sample LL1510_MetaG_FD_177993 | JGI IMG/M metagenome (GOLD analysis project Ga0214923, IMG submission 177993) | Freshwater microbial communities from Lake Lanier, Atlanta, Georgia, United States - LL-1510 | ecosystem: Environmental > Aquatic > Freshwater > Lake | place: USA: Georgia | collected 2015-10-15 | reverse complement strand
GCTTCCCCGAGTGTCTTGGGCCGCGCTCTCGTGGGCTGGACGCATCTCTGCCTGAAGGCGAGCGCGCTCGTTGTGATCGCGGCCGTCGTCTCAGCGATCGCCGCCGGTGCCTACACGGCGCAGTCGCTCGGCTACAAGGTGAGCCGCACCGATCTGCTCGACCCCGACAGCGACTACAACAAGCTCTGGATCGACTACATCGCCGAATTTGGCGAAGACGATGACGCCGTGGTCGTCGTCGAGGGCCCGTCGCGCACCGAGGTCATCAAGGTGCTCGAAGAGGTGTCGGCCGAGGTGGCCCGCGACGGCACGCTGTTTCGCTCGGTCCTCCACGAGGTCGACCTCTCGAAGATCCGGGCCAAGGGGCTGCACTACGTGGCGCCGTCCGACTTGGCGGAGATCGACCGCTTCATCGAACGCAGCCAGCCGATCCTCGACGGAGGCTGGGCGCAGCTGCGGGTGACGTCGATGGTTGGTGGGCTGGCCGGCCAGATGGTGGCCGGCGCACCGCCCACCGTGAAGCAGGACCGCGAGGACCCCACGGCCGCCCTGGAGCGCTACACGGAGAGCCTCGTCGCCGGGCTCGAGGCGGTGGCCCGCCCCGGGCAGGCCGGGGAGTACGTGTCGCCGTGGCCCGGCATGCCCGACTCGCTCTCCACGCTCCGCGATCTGTCGAGCGAGCATCTGCTCGCCAAGGATGGGCGGCTCGGGTTCGTGCTGTTGCGGCTGGCCAAGGCGCCCGGCGGCTTTGCAGGCGCGTCGGCCGCCACTGACGAACTCCGCCGCGTGATCAAGGCCGTGGGTGAGCGGCATCCCGACGTCACGATCGGCCTCACCGGGCTGCCGGTGATGGAAGACGACGAGATGCGGGCCAGCCAGCAGTCGATGGTCTGGGCGAGCGGACTGTCGCTCGCGGCCGTCGTGCTCGTGATCATCGCCGGGTTCGGGGGCGTGCGGCACGCGCTGATGGCCAACGGTGTGCTCGTGATCGGCATGGCGTGGGCCTTCGCCTGGGCGACGGCGAGCGTGGGCCACCTCAATATCCTCAGCGTCACGTTCACCGTGACGATGATCGGGGTCGGCATCGACTACGGCACCTACTACATCGGCCGCTATCTCGAAGCCCGGCGCCGCGGAGTCGACTGCGAGGCGGCGCTCCTCGAGACGAGCGCGGCGGTCGGCCCGGGCATCCTTACCGGAGCGATCACCACGGCCGTGGCCTTCTTCGCCGCGGCGCTCACGAGTTTCGTCGGCGTCGCGGAGCTCGGCCTGATCGCCGGAGGCGGCATCCTCCTCTGCTGCATCGCCGAGTTGCTCGTGCTGCCGGCCGTCGTGGCGCTCGTCGACCGGGGGCCGCTCGGCCGCCGGATCCCCGTGCCCGTGCCCGTGCACGCCTGGCTGGCTCCCGTGTTCCGGTATCCACGGTTCGTGGCCCTGGCCGCCATGGCCGGCACGATGGCCGTGGCCTCGGGTCTCCACGACCTCGGGTACGACCATAACCTGCTCAACATGCAGCCCGACGGCCTGGAGAGCGTGGAGATCGAGAAGAAGCTGCTCGCCGAATGCGATCAGAGCGTGTGGTACGCACTCTCGATCGCCGACTCGCGCGAGGAGCTGATCGCCCGCAAGGAGCAGCTCATGACGCTCCCGAGCGTGGAGCGGGTCGATGAGATCGCCTCGCTCCTGCCGGTCGACGAAGACCTGAAGCGGCCTCTCATCGAACGGATCCGGACGCGGCTTGCCACGCTGCCCGAGCGGCCACCGGAGATTCCCCTCGATCGGATCGACGCCCTCGGCGAGACGCTCGCCTGGGCGCAGACCGAGGCCTCGAAGCGACCCGGCGCCCTCCGCAGCGCCTGGCACCTCGAGCGGGCCCGCGACGCCCTGCGCCGGCTCGGCCCCGAGGACTGCGCCCGCGCGATCGCCACCTTCCAGCAGCGGTCGGCAGGGGAACTCCTCAGCCGGCTCCACGCGCTCTCGGCCGTCGCCGATCCCGCGCCGCCGTCGCTCGACGATCTGCCGCCAAGCCTCGTGGAACGCTTCGTGGGCCAGAGCGGCAAGCACCTGCTCAAGATCTACGGCCGCGGCGACATCTGGAATTTCACCGCCCTCGAGACGTTCGTGAAGGACGTCCGCAGCGTCGATCCACGGGCCACAGGAAATCCGCTCCAGGCGTACGAGGCGTCGCTCGAAATGAAGCGCAGCTACGAGCAGGCGGCGCTCTATGCACTGGTCGTGATCCTGGCCGTGCTGTGGCTCGATTTTCGGAGCGTCACGCATTCCGTGCTCGCGGCGCTGCCGCTCGCCCTGGGCATGGCCCAGACGCTCGGGCTCATGGGGCTCGTCGGCATCGACCTCAATCCTGCCAATCTGATCGGCATTCCGCTGATCCTCGGGATCGCGGTCGACTACGGCGTGCACATCGTGCACGACTTCCTCGAGCGGCCCGGCCCCTATTCGATCAGCGCGTCGACGGCCAACTCCGTGCTCGTCGACGCGCTGACCACGATCCTCGGCTTCGGAGCCCTGATGGTGGCGAGCCACCGCGGGCTCGAGAGCCTCGGCCGCGTGCTCACGCTCGGCGTCACCACCTGCACGATCACGTCGCTCGTGTTCCTGCCGGCGATCCTGGCGATGCTCCGGCCGCAGGCCCCGGCGTCCGAAGGCTGAATCCACGCGGCCGCCGCGGAACCGCCCTTGTGCCCGCGCGGCGCGGCGCGGTACTTCCCCCGCTCCCTTTTCCCTGGAGTTCCCATGCGCACCCTTCTGGCCGCACTCGCCCTCGTGCCATCGCTCACCGTGTGTGCCGCAGCCCAGGCGCCGCAGCGGGTCGTGAACATCGCGCTGGAGGATCAATTCAAGAACCGTCACGAAACCGGCACGATGCGCGGCGACGCGGTCGTGCTCGTCTACGCCGAGCGGAAAGGGGGCGAGGCGGCGCTCGATCTCGGCCGTCGGCTCCACGTCCACTTCCATCCCACGGCCCTGACCGCGCCCGCATCGGACTGGGGCCGCCAGCCGGTCACGGGCCTCGCAGGCTGGCCGGCCGGCGTGCGTGTGCCCGACGTGCGCGTGATCGCCGTCGCGAGCCTGCCCGAGATCCCCAAGGCGCTCCAGCCGGTGGCGCGGGCGCAGTTCAGGAAGGATTCGCCCGTCGTGCCGGTGTGGCTCGACTTCGACGGCCGGCTCGAGCACGCCTACGGCATCGTGCCTGGCGCCCCGAACATCGTGCTCATCAATCCCCAGGGCGAGGTCCACGCCGTGCTCTCGGGCCATGTCGACGAGCTCAAGATGCGCGAGCTCGTGGCCACGATCGACCAGCTGCGCCTCCAGGCCCGCCCCGACCAGCGCACCGCCGCTGTCCCCACGGGCCTGACGCGATAGAGCGGCCCCCCGTAGCGGCGCAATGAACGTCCGGCGAGACGGTACGGGGCAGCTCCGAGCCGGTGAGCTTACAAACCGACGCCGACACTTACGCCCACGGGCTTTTCCAGTCGCCCCAGGCGGCCAGGTAGCGGGTCAGGCCGGGGGAGGTCTTCGCCTTGTCCTCGATCCAGCCGCGGGCGTCGTCGATGATCGCGTGCTCTTCCTTCACCGACAGTTCGCCGGCCACGACCCGGGACCGGAGGAATACGAAGTAGGTGTCGAGCACGTCGCCGCGGCAGTAGTCGTGGATCTCGGCCTTCTTGCCGGCGTCCCACAGGTCTTGCACCATGTGGCCGGCCACGTCGAGCTTGCCGGGCTTGCCGATCAGGCTCGCCGCCAGCGACAGCCCGCCGTTGAACCGCGAGGCGCCGTTGTTCGTGAGCCACTCGTGCAGGTCGAAGTGGGCGAACGTCGCGTAGCGGTTGCGGGGCTGGTCGAAGCTCTTGCGATCCTCGGCGAACCAGTCGGGAATGGCGATGCCGTACCGGTAGGCACAGAGCTCGAGGAGCGGCAGGTCGAAGCCCCGGCCGTTGAAGGTGATGAGCCGCGGCCGGCGGTACTTCTGCCAGCCCTCCCAGAAGTGTTTCACGATCTCGTGGGGCCGCGACTGCTCTTCGTCGAGGGCCACGAGATCGATGAGCCGGTAGTCGTGGGCGACCTTCGCGATCACGAGCGAGACGGGGAGCTGGAACGTGTACGGGATGAAGTCCTTGCCGTTTTCCTCGAGGAGTTCCTCCCGATACTTCTTGACCGCCTTGGACGGCGTGAGCTCCTCGCCCGGGTACTTCACCCGCGACACGAGCGCACCGTCGGCGACGCTCTCGATGTCGAACACGAAATATGCCGTGTCGGTCTTCGCCATCAGTGCCGGGCCAGCGGGTGCTTGAGCGGCAGCCAGGCGCCGTCGGCCTTGCTCGACGCCACCGACTGCTCGATGAAATACATCCCCTCCACGCCGTCGTGGATGTTGGGATAGATCGTGTTCGTCCGTTCGAAGGGCTTGCCGGTGAGGGCGAGCTCCATCGCGTCGTAGGCGCCGCGGTAGATGTTGGCGAAGGCCTCGAAGAAAGCTTCTGGGTGCCCCGACGGCAGCCGGCAGGCGGCCTTGCCCGAGGCGTTCATGTAGGGGGCGTTCGGGTCGCGCGTGTAGATCCGGTGCGGCTCGCCATTTTTGCGCACGAAGAGCTGGTTGGGGTTTTCCTGGTGCCACTCGAGGCTGGCAAGCGTGCCGTCGATCTGGATCCGGACGTCGTTCTCACGGCCATGGCTGATCTGCGACGCGGTGACGGTGCCAAGGGCGCCATTGTCGTAGCGGATCACGGCGTGGCCGTAGTCATCGAGGGCCCGTGCCGGCTCGAAGATCTTGAGGTTCGCGCTGATCGTCGTCGGCAGGATGCCGGTCATGTAGCGGCCGAGATTATAGGCATGGGTGCCGATGTCGCCGAAGGCACCGGCCGCGCCACTCTTCTTCGGATCGGTCCGCCATGCCGCCTGCTTCTGCCCCTCGGCCTCGAGCCTGGTTCGCAGCCAGCCCTGGATGTATTCGGCACGAATTGCCTGGATGTCGCCCAACTCACCCGAGAGAATCATCTCACGGGCCTGCCGGACGAGCGGGTAGCCGGTGTAATTGTGCGACACCGCGAACACCACGGCCGACTTCTTCACGATCTCGGCAAGGGCCTCGGCCTCGGCGAGCGTGAGCGTGAGCGGCTTGTCGCAGATCACGTTGAAGCCTGCCTCGACCGCGGCCTTCGCCACGGGAAAATGCATGTGGTTCGGCGTCGTGATCGACACGAAGTCGATCCGCTTGTCGGCTGGCAGGACCTTCTCCTTCGCGAACAAGTCTTCGTACGAACCGTAGGCTCGGGACGGATCGACGGCATAGTCGGCGGCGCTCGCCTTCGACCGGGCGGCATCGCTCGAAAACGCGCCGGCCACGAGCTCGGCCCGGTTGTCGAGCACCGCCGCCGTCACGTGCACGCGGCCGATGAACGAGCCCTGGCCGCCGCCCACGATCCCCATCCGCAATTTCCTGCCGAGCGCCCCGTTGGTCGCCATGCTCCGTCTCTCCGTCTCGAGGAATGAGTTGAGGCGCTGTTGTTCTGCGCCGGCACGCGAAGCGTAGCAGATGCTCCCCAGCCGGTCAGGCTGGCCCGCGATCATCGCCGGTTGCCCTCGGGCCCGGCCCCGTCCTACGATGCCGACGATGGGATTCTCCGACCGCGGCTACTACCGTCCCGAACGCTCCAACGCCTTCCTCCAGGAATGGACGGGCGTGCTCACGATCATCGTGGCCAACATCGCCGTCTGGGTGGCGAACCTGCTGGGGGCGAACGAATTTCCGGTCAACCGGTTTCTCGCGCTCGAAGGCGACCTCCCCCAGCATCTGCTCAAGGCCTGGGAACTGGTCACCTACGGCTTCGTGCACGACTCGCAGAATCCCTGGCACCTCGTCTTCAACATGCTCGCCCTCTGGTTCTTCGGCCGCGAGGTCGAGGAGATCATGGGACGGGCCGAATTCTTTCGCTTCTACATGACGGCGATCGTGCTCGCCGGTCTCGCCTGGCTCGTGAGCGTGCAGGTCGGCCAGCCGCTCCAGGCCCCGCGGATGTTTCTCGTGGGCGCCAGCGGAGCCGTAATGGCGGTGCTCGCCGTCTTCATCTGGTATTTCCCGCGCCAGACCGTGCTGCTCTGGGGCGTGCTCCCGGTGCCGGCCTGGGCCCTCGGCATCCTCTACTTCGTGTCCGACGTGCAGGGTGCTGCCGCTGGCGGCGGCAACGTGGCCCACGTGGCCCACGTCGCGGGCGCGATCTTCGGCCTGCTCTACGCCTGGCGTGGCTGGCAGCTCGGCGACCTCACGGACGTGCTCGCGGCGTTCCGCCGGCGCCGGATGCGAGTCGTGCGGCCCGACGACGACACCACGTCGCCGCGGCGGCCACCCACCCCGCCCCGTGATGCCTCACGGCTCGATGCCGACCTCCAGCAGGAAGTGGATCGGATCCTCGAGAAGATCAGCCGCTCGGGCGAATCGAGCCTGACCTCCGCCGAGCGCGATACGCTCACGCAGGCCAGCCGCCGCCTCAAGGAACGCTCGCGGTCTTAGGGCAGGTGACAATGACCCGGATTCGGAGCCGGCGGTAGGCATGCTCGCCTCCGGTCGTGTTGAGAGTACAGGACTCGAGGGTTTTGCTCAGACGCCCATAGTCCTCAACGACTCCCTTCGTCTGCGCGTGCCCACCGACCGGCTCCGCCGAACGTTCCTGGCGCCTACGAGTTGAGGAGGCGAGGGGTTACCCCTGCCGTTGAGACGGCGTATGTGACCAGCGAAGCCATGGATGGCGCAGCGCAGGCACATCCGAGTGAGTGAAGCCCAGGATGGGCGCAGCGAACGTCCGGCGAGACGGTACGGGGTAGCCCCGAGCCGGCGACCATGTCTTCAATCGCCCGTCACTTGTCGGCGTCTTCGGCGGCTGCGGCCGGCTTGGGCTCTTCCGTCGGCTTCGCTTCTTCGGCAGCCGGTGGCGGCGTGAGCGCGTCGAGGGGGCTGGCTGCCTCGCCGGCTGGCGTTGCCTCGGCCGGGGCTTCGTCCGAGGCCGTCGTGGCGGTCGGCGGGGCGAGGGCTGCGGCCACGGCCTTCGCGGCGGCCTTCGCAGCGTCGTCCACTTTGCCCTTCGGAGCCCGGGTCTCGACGGTGTACATCCGGCCGCCGATCACGACGGCGTAGTTCCAACGCTCGATCGGCTCGGAGATGCCGTCGACCTTCGCCGATCCGGGGATGCCCCAGAAGGCGCCGAGATGCGGGCCCAGCTTGACGGCGGTGGGCTTCTTGAGCGGCTTCGCGTTGCCGAGCGACTGGGCGACGCCTTCGGCGAGCCCGGCCGCGAACGCCTGGTGATTCTCGGCGGTCACCTCGACAAACTCCGCCGGCGCGGCCTCCGCCGTGACGAGGATCTTCGGGTAGCTCTTCTTCGGCCCTGGCTGATACTTGACGAGGCAGTCTTTCGATCGTGGCAGCCGCGTCCAGCCCGTCGGCGAGGCGACCGCGATCCGGCCATCGTCGACGGCGAGCGCCGTGTCGAGGTCGACCGCCGGCAGTTTCTCGCTCGTCGCGCTGCCGCCAGCCTTCGACTTCTTCGGCTTGCCGCCGCAGCCGCCGATACCGAGGAGCGCGACGCATGCGAGTCCGCACGCGACCAGCCGTCGCGCTGCCTGCACCTTCGTCGCCGTACCGCCAGCCATGATCGGGCCCTACTCGGTGATGGCTTCCTTCACGAGCTGGACGAAGTGCTGCGACCGCGACGAGGCGGTGAGGTCGGCGGCTTTCTTGTCGGCGGCCTTCTTGTCGGCGTACTCAAACAGCACGAGTCGCTTCATCGACGGGTTGAAGACGCCCCAGTAGGCCTTCATGCGGACCTCCTTGGCGACCTTCTTGCGGGTGGTCTTCTTGGCGGCGGGCTTCTTCGGCTCCTTGGCGGCCTTCTCCTTCTTGTCCTTGGCCGGCTTCTCCTTGGCGGCCTTCTTCGTCGTCTTGGCGCGGGCCTCCGCCGCGTCCGCCTGGGCCCTGAGCTCCTTGCGATTCACCACTTTTCGCGCCATGCCGCCGTGATCCTTCCAAGTGAAAAGAGATTGAGGGGAAGACGGGCGCCCGCTGCCGCGATCGCCGAGGTGGCAGTATAGCGGGCCGGAACGGGAGCCGCACGGCAACCTATACTTTCCGTGATGAGCACCGCCCTCGATCCGGTTCCCCGCGCCGCGCCGTTTCCCGGCTATCGCAGTCTCGAGGACGCCGCCCTCGCCGACCGCATCGAGGCGGTGCGCCGGCGGATGGGCGAGCGGCTCGTGATTCTCGGCCATCACTACCAGCAGGACGGCGTGATCGCCCACGCCGACTTCCAGGGAGACAGCTACCAGCTCTCGAAGTCGGCGGCGGAACGGGCCGGCTGCGAGGCGATCGTGTTCTGCGGCGTCCACTTCATGGCCGAGACGGCCGACATCCTCGCCAACCGCCCCGAGCAGGTGGCCGCCCGCGGCGGCCGGCGCGTCACGGTCGTGCTGCCGGACATGGCGGCCGGCTGCTCGATGGCCGACATGGCGGCGATCGAGCAGGTTGAGGATGCCTGGGCCGATCTCGGCACCGTGATCGACACCACCGACATCACGCCCGTCACCTACATCAACTCGGCGGCCAGCCTCAAGGCCTTCTGCGGCCGCCACGGCGGCATCGTGTGCACGTCGAGCAACGCCCGGGCCGTGCTCGACTGGGCGTTCGCGAAGACGAAGCGCGTGCTGTTCTTCCCCGATCAGCACCTCGGGCGGAACACGGCCCGCACGATGGGTGTGGGGCTCGACGAGATGTGCGTGTGGAATCCGCACGATCCGGCGCTCGGAGGGAACGCAGCCCAACAGCTGAAGAAGAGCCGCGTGATCCTCTGGCAGGGGCATTGCAGCGTGCATGCGATGTTCAAGCCGGAGCACGTCGACGCGATGCGGGCGAACCTGCCGGGCGTAAAGGTGCTCGTGCACCCCGAGTGCTCGATGGAGGTGGTGGACAAGGCCGACCTCGTCGGCTCCACGAGTTACATCCTCAAGCAGGTCGAACAGGCACCGCCGGGCACGACGTGGGCGATCGGCACGGAATTGCACCTCGTCAAGCGGCTGGAGCGCAACCATCCCGAGCAGATGATCCGGTTCCTGTCGCCGGTGGTCTGCATGTGCGCCACGATGTACCGCATCGACCTCGCCCACCTCTGCTGGAGCCTCGAGCATCTCGAGCGGGGCAGGCCCGTGAACGTGATCCGGGTCGACGACGAGACGGCGAAATGGGCGCTCACCGCGCTCGAGCGGATGCTCGCGGTCCGATGAGTCCGGCACGCGGGCCGCTGGCCGTGCTCTGCATCGCGGTCGCGTCGGCCGCGGTCGTCGGCCGTGCCGAGCCGCCGCCTGCGGACACGCGACGGAACGAGCTTATCGCCGCCGCCCTCGCGAGCCAGGAATCGCTGTGGCGTGAGATCGGTCGCAAAGACCCCGGGGCCATGAACTCCTGTCGCGAACTGTTCACGGCGGCGCTGGCGCTCTGCGAAGCCAGGCAGCATCCGGAGCGGCTCAACCGACTCTTCGAACTCGGCGAGCAGATGCAGGATCGCGATCCGGCCAGTCCGACGTTCGGGAACTTCCGCTGGTACTGGCGCGACGCCGGCGTCACCGACCCCAATGCGGTGGAGTTTTGCTGTTTCGACATGCACCTGATCCGGAGGCTGCATCGGGACTTCCTCCCGGCCCGTGCGCGCGAAAGGCTCGACGCGCTCATCGGCCGGGCGGTCGACGGCTGCCTGCGGCATCGCGTGCCGGCTTCCTACACGAACATCGCGATCTTGAATGCCGCGAATCTGGTCACGCTCGGTGAGGTCCGTGGCCGGCCTGATGCTGCCGAGGAGGGATATCACCGCCTCGATTGCCTGGCGGCCGACGTGTGGCAGTTCGGGCTGCACGAATTTTGCAGTCCTCCCTATTACGCCATCGACGTGCAGGGCCTGGCCGTGCTCGAGCGGTTCGCCGAGCGTGCCGCAGGACAGCGCCTCGCCCGCGGGCTGTTGGAACTCGTGTGGACCGACATCGCTGTCAACTTCTTTCCGGCGGCAGAGCGGCTCGCCGGATCGCACAGCCGCACCTACGACTATCCGCGCGGTCTCGGCGGTCTGCAGCAGGATCTCCGCTGGGCGGGGTGGAGCGGCGTTCCCGTGGGGAAGGGGGCGGCGGTGCTCCATGTCGCGCACGCGCGCTGGTCGCCCCCCGTGCGGCTGCTCGAACTGGCGCGAACACGGTTTCCCCGGCTCGTGCGGCAATCGTGGGGGCCGCGGGCGGCCGAGTCGCGCACGCATTGGCTCTTGGCCGACGTGACGCTCGGCTGCTCGGGGGCGATCTACGGCCCGCACGACTCGCCGCTCACGTTCGACCTGCCCGGCCGGCCGGGAACGGTGCGGGGCTACTTCTTGCCCGATGGCCGCGAGGACCCCTATGGCCAGAAGAAATTCGGCACCGGCAGCGCGCAGCACCAAAAGGCGTTGCACCTGGAACCCTTCTGGGCCGGCGCCCAGCGCGACGGCGATGCACTCGGGCTCGTCGTTTATCGCGACGGGGACCTCACGGGCCCCGAGACGATTAACCTCCAGAGCCATTTCGTGTTGCCGCGCGACGTGGATGGCATCTGGCACCGCGGCCAACGCGTCGATCTGTCGCGCGCGACGGAAGCCACTCCGGCCCGGGTTGCGGTCGCGGCCGGAGATCCACTCGTGCTTCGCAAGGGATCCGCCGCCGTGGGGTTGCGGGTCGTCTGGGCGCGGGCGCAGGACGGCGGGCCTGGGAATGCGGCGCTCGTGGACGATGGCAACCGCGTGGGCGCACTCCGGCTGACCGTGGAGCATCGTCGAGATCAGGCGACAGCCATGGCCGGCGCGGCCTTCTGGGTGCGCGTGGGCGGAGGCCTCGGCAGCGACGACGCATTCACGGCGTGGAGGATCGCGTTCGAGCAGGCCGCGGCCACGAGTGTCGGCGTGTCGCCCGATCGCATCAGCCTCACCGTGCCGGGGCTCGCGGGGCGGGTGGCGATCGTCGCCGACGCGCCGTTTTCACCGACGAACCCCGTCCGCCTCGATCCCGCCCCGAGCCGAGCCGTGCTCGAACTCGATGGCCAGGACATCGGTCGCGAGGTGCTTGACGGTGCGGAGCCATGCACGTCGTTTGCCGCCGCGCTCACGTCGCAGCAGGTGATCGACCTGCCAGCGCAGGGGGCGGTGCGCATCGAGGCGGAAGCGGGCTTCGTGTTGCCGCGGATGACGGTCGCCGACGACGGCCGGGGAACCCGCTTCGTCTGGCAGCCGGACGTGCAGCCGCCGGTCGCGGCGTCGGGCAGCGCCTCGTGGCGGCTGCGGGTGCCGGTCGCGGGACGGTACTGGCTCTGGGGCCGCGTGCTCGCCCCGGACGGCACGCGCGATTCGTTTTCGCTCGTCGTGAACGATGCCAATGGCGGGAGCATCCTGGCAGGACCGTGGCACCTGCCCAGC
>Ga0214923_10007878_pt1 | contig 11486 bp, 6 predicted proteins | sample LL1510_MetaG_FD_177993 | JGI IMG/M metagenome (GOLD analysis project Ga0214923, IMG submission 177993) | Freshwater microbial communities from Lake Lanier, Atlanta, Georgia, United States - LL-1510 | ecosystem: Environmental > Aquatic > Freshwater > Lake | place: USA: Georgia | collected 2015-10-15 | reverse complement strand
GAGGCCGGCTCCCGTTGCCGCATCGCCGCCAGCCTTCGCCCCCCGGAATTTAAGTCCGCCGAGGCAGAGATCGAGACGATTCGGGTGGAGAAGGAAGCCGCCATTAAAGCCCAGGATTTCGAGAGGGCCGCCTCCCTGCGTGACCGGGAGAAAGAATCCTCGGCCAAGCTGGAGGCCGATCTGGCCGCCTGGCGCAAGAAGCGTGACGAAATCATTGTCGATGTCGGCGAGGAGGACGTGAAACATGTGATCTCCAAATGGACCGGCATCCCCCTCACCCGCATGGGCGAGGCCGACCTTTCCAAACTCCTCACCATTGGCGATACCCTCCAGTCCCGCGTCATTGGGCAGCACGAAGCGGTGCAGGCTCTCGCCAAAGCCCTACGCCGCTCGCGGGCCGATCTCAAGGATCCCAAGCGCCCCATTGGCTCCTTTATTTTCCTTGGCCCCACCGGCGTCGGCAAAACCCATCTTGCCAAGGCCCTCGCCGAGGAAGTGTTTGGCGAAAAAGATGCCCTCGTCCAACTCGACATGTCGGAATACATGGAGAAGTTCAACGTCTCCCGCTTGATCGGCTCCCCTCCCGGCTACGTCGGATACGAGGAAGGCGGGCAGCTTACGGAAAAAGTCCGCCGGCGCCCCTACTGCGTGGTCCTGTTTGACGAAATTGAGAAGGCTCACCCCGACGTCTGGAACGTCCTGCTCCAGATTCTTGAGGATGGCCAGGTCACCGACAGTCTGGCCCGGAAGGTCGATTTCCGGAACACCATCATTATCATGACCTCCAACGTCGGCGCGGAACTCATCCGCAAAGGCAACGTCATGGGCTTCGGCACCCCGGTGCAGGAACAGGACTACACTGCCATCAAGGAAAAGATCCTCGGCGAGACCAAAAAGATCTTCAAACCCGAGTTTCTCAACCGGCTCGACGACCAGATCGTGTTCCACTCCCTCACCCGCGAGGATCTCACCAAGATCGTCTCCCTGGAAGTGGCCAAGGTGGCCGGCCGACTCAAGGACAAGGGAATCGAAATCGAACTTACGCCCGAAGCCTCCACCTTCCTCATCGAGAAAGGTTACGAACCCGTCTACGGCGCCCGCCCGCTTCGCCGCGCCATCGAAAAATACCTGGAGGATCCTATCGCCGAGGAGGTCATCCGCGGAAAGATCAAGTCGGGTGACCGGGTCAGAGTTGGTGCCGATAAGGAAAATCTCACCTTCAGCACCTCCTCCCCCAACACTCCCGCCAAATCCACCGCCAGTTGAGCGGTGGCATTAACCGAGCTGTTTCGTCTTTTAGCTTTTATGGATGGGGAGATGCCTGCTGCATCATGTGGCCCCTCCATGACAGTGGATTATAGCCAAGCCCCAAGCTCGTAGCCTTTCTTAATCTTCATCTTCATCTTAATCTTCTGGGGTGCCAGACCCCTCTTCTGTCCAGTCTCTCTTCACCGACCTCGCTCCGTCTTACGACCGCTATAACCGCATCTTCAGTCTTGGCCTCGATACCCTTTGGCGGAAACGCCTGGTCCAAGCAATGGCTGATCGTCATCCTTCGACCGTATTGGATGTGGCTTGTGGATCCGGCGATGTGGCCCTGGCCCTGCAGAAAGCCCTGCCGGCATCCAAGGTTACCGGGCTCGATTTCTGCGGACCCCTTTTGGCCCAAGCCCAAGCCCGTGGGCTTAAAACCACGGTGCAAGGCGACGCTCTTGATCTTCCCTTTCCTGATCAATCTTTCTCCGCGGTTACTTTGGCCTTTGGTTTGCGAAATTTTTCCGATCGATCCAAAGGTTTGTCTGAAATTGCCCGTGTCCTGCAACCAGGCGGTGTTTTCGGCCTCCTGGAATTCAGTCCTCCTCCCATGCCTTGGAAGATCTTTTGGGACCTCTATCTTCACCGGATCATGCCGTCGGTGGCTCAGCTCCTGACCCGTCAGGGCGACTCATTCCGTTACCTGGCCCAAAGTATTTCTAAATTTCCCAACCAGAAGAATCTAACCTGTGAGTTGGCGATTGCCGGCTTTCAGACGAACTATTTTCAGACCATGGCCGGAGGACTCGTCACTCTCAATTTCGGAAGAAAATAATCTATTCACACTGCCCATATGGGCACTTTCCTAGCCCGAGTTCCGTCTGAAGTTGTGAGTTTATGGAATGGTGGCTTCGACCTTATAGAAATCCCGGTCGATCGAAGTATCCATAATGATCTCGTACTGCAAATACTCTGCAAGCCGTCCGGAGGGCTGAGGATTCGACAAAGTGGGCGGGGTATTCCACACCGTCCAGCTTGTAGCCAAATCCGTAGTGTGTTTTATGACATAGGTTGCCCCGCCGGCACGCTTGAAAAAGAGTAGCTTGTCGCCCACAACTTGAATCGGTTGGCTCGAACCATCTGTTGGATCAGTTCCAAAAGCAAACTCCGTAGCATTGGTCAAACCATCATGATCCGGATCGGCCGACAGCGCAGCATCGGCTCCCGTGAGCCCGAAGCTGGAGAGATAATCCTCCGCTGGGGTGGTGGTGTTATTGACCGTCACACTAACGTTCACCATAACTGAGAGGTAGTTGCTGGCGCCCGCACCACTTGGAGTAAAGGTCACAGAATAATTTGCGGTGCCTGCTGGGGGGACAGTGCTGGGATAGGTGAAGTCAAAACTGCCGTCTAACGAAGCGCCACCCACGCCCGTGGCTGAACCCCCTGAAAGCGTAGATGCGCCTAATGCCTGCCCTGAGTTGATGTCAGAGGCCGTGGGCGCCGAGTCAATCGTCGGGGTGGCTTTGGCCACAACCAAAGACCCGCTGGTGGGAGCACTGTAATACGCAGTGGTGTCAGCTACCTCGGCCGTTACCGTGTAGGTCCCGGCGTTCACCGGAGCGTTCGTGGAACCATTATATCGCAGAACTACGGCCAATCCCGAAGGTGTGGTGCTCGCAGAGGCGGTCTGGGCTGATCCGTTGTACACCGCGTTGGTCGGGATGTTCAGACTGATCCCCACAGTTTGTTTGCCTTGGATCGTGACATTGTCGAATGACATGATGTTGTCACCGGCACCAAGATACTGACCCGAGGCATCCGGGGTATTGTCTGCCACTGTCCAGGTTGCGGCCATGCCATTCAAGGAGGTAAAGGAGGGGTCAATCGCCGCATTGAGCACCAAGCCGTACCAAGTGTTGTTGGACCTGTTGAAGACATCCAAGGCCCATTTCTTGGTCGATAGATCGGCCGTTACCCGGAAATCGTTGGCATCGTTGCGATCAATGAACCAATTGTTGGGCTGACCAGAACCTAGGGTTAGGGCGTTGCCCGCGCCGTCGTAGCCTTGGACCAAAAGATCCCGCCCAGCCGAGTTGTCATTCAGGAAACGAACCGAAAAAGCTGCGTTGCTTCCGGAGAGAAATTTCCAGCCAAAGACATCATCCCCGGGGAAGTCATTCGAAGATTTGGCGATATTCTGATTCCATTGGAAAACAAACCGGTCCGAACTTCCCGGATTGAAGTTGTAAGTAAGCTGGGTCGTCTCATTGGCTGGAGCATTCACGAAACCGCCCACATAGCCGAGGAGGTTGCCGGCGTTGAGGGAGTCGTTGGCGTAACCATCAGGGCGGAACGTTTGATCGTTGCTGGACCATCCGTCGGCAGTGCTGAGGGGCACAGTGAGGTCGGAGACTTGGAAATCGAGCGAAACCGTGGCCCCATCCACGGACGAGAAACCCTGCTCGACAATCAACTGCTGGCCCGTCATGTAGGAATTAAAATTAGAATTCCCCGGGTTGCTCGCGGTAATCATGGCAGAGCCTGCACCCACAATCGTGATGAGACCCGAGCTGGATACGGTGGCCACGTTGGTGTTGGAACTGGAGTAGTTCAGCGGCAGGCCAAAGGTGACCGAAGCCCCCGCCGAAAACGGGCTGTCTCCAACCTTCTTGGTGGGGAGATTAGGAAAACTGACGACCTGGTTAGCGACTTGAACAGTGAAACCATATTCCGTCGGTCCCGTGGCTTCGTAATTGTCGTTACCAGCCTGGGAGTAGGTAATTCTGGCATAGCCTCCACCCACGATGGTTACCGTGTTACCCGAAATTGTGGCCACGTTGGTGTTCAAAGAAGCAAAGACGATGGGGTTGCCAGATCCCCCGCCGGTGGCAGTCAGGTTAAAAGGGGCATCGCCAAAGGTTTTGGTGGAGATCGGGGAAAAATTGATGACTTGATCGGCTTTGTTAACCCAAAGAGTCCGACTCACCGGGGCGGCAGGGTCATAAGTGGCGTTACCCGCTTGACTGGCGGTGATGGTGGTCTGTCCAACGCCTCTAACCGTTACTCTGTTACCCGAAATCGTCGCCACATTGGTGTTGGAGGAGGTGAAAGTGACCGGGAGACCGGAGGTAGCACTTGCCGTAAGGTCAAAAGGAGCATCCCCATATGCACGCCAATCCGTGAACTGAGGATACTGAGGCAAATTGATGCTCTGCGACGTCCCAGCATAGGTCCCGGATAGAAATCCGAAAAAAGCCACGAGGAGGGCAACTTTTCTCTTTTGGGGAAGGAAAGACATAGAGGAATAAAAACGAATCATTTTTCCTTTCCTATCTGACAGACGTTCCCCGTTTCCTGTTCAAACAAATACCTCAATTATTGCTGATCACCGTGACGTTACTGTTGGTGCTGGTGGTGGTCGACGTGGGTGCTGTGGTGCGGGGCTTTCTTTGAGCATTGGCTTGGACCAGACCTAGACCTAAAATGATCGTTAAAATGCCATACAAAATCTTGTTCATTAAAAATAAAATACTCGTGTGTTGCACTTTTTCAAGGGAAATGATGTGACTAAATTATGCCAAAATATGCTGATCTTAAGCATGATATGCAAATATCTTACTGTCATGCATTTGCTAAAATGATATTGATTTTATTTATTATATAATGCTTGTGATTAACTATTTATACATAAGCCTGCTATTTTGCTCCGCACTTTTTGGGGGCCTATCAAATCCATTATCTTTAGGTATATTCTTTGTAATTAGCGGCTTATGCATCTCCTTTCTGGCTATCAAGGCCCGCCTCAAAGCTGCTCCCATCATCCTGCTCGCTTTAGCCCTATCCCTGGGTGCTTTCAGTAGCGGCGCGAAAATCCTACCCGCCATCCTCGGGGAAAAGAATCAACTGGGGATCGGACTGGAATCCGTTTTGATGTTCGCCGCCTCCGCCCTTTGGTTCTTTTGGCTCTTGGCCAGACCGATCGGAGAAAAAACCCGCACTTTTATCTTCCAATCCTACGGCTCCCTTGTGGCTGTGATCGGAGTCCTCGCCCTCATCTGCCAGATCCAACGGTGGCCTTTTCCTTTTACCCAACCGGGTGCCTACGGAATTTTTCCCAACACCAATCACATGTCCAACTGGCTGGCTATGGCCGGCATCCTTCTCGCCGGCACTGGCTGTGCCCATATTCGACGGAAAAATTTTCTCCGAGCCGGTGTCTCACTTTTCTCCATCGCGGCGATCCTCACCTGCCTGGCCGCCAACAGTTCCCGAGGCGGGCTGACGGTTTTCTTTGTGGGCCTTCTCGTCTGGGCTGTCTCCCTCACCGTGGCCGGACCGGATCGCCGAATCGGGCTGGGGCTGGTGGCCGCTGCCACCCTTCTGGCCACCACCCTTCTTTTCCACGGAGCCAAACCCCTCGAACGTTTACGAAACTCCTCTCCCAACACCGCCCTGAAGAACGAGAATCCCCCACCCTCTGATCCGCAGGAGAGCATGGATTTTCGCCTCAAAATCCAACTCGATGCCCTCGATATGATTGCCGATCACCCCTGGCTGGGTGTCGGCCCGGGAAACTTTCGCTACCTCTTTCCTCCCTACCGTACACGCACCGCCACGTTGCAATCCTGCGCCCTTCATCCCGAAAGTGACTGGCTCTGGTTCCTCGCCGAATACGGGCTTCCCGCCGGACTGTTGCTTCTCGGATCAATTCTTCTCCTGTTGCAAAAAGCCAGACCGGGAGGAAATCAGGAAGGCTGGATCACCCGCTCCGCCGGCTTGGCCGCGCTGGTGGCCTTCGCCGGGCACGGGTTCGTCGACGTCGCCGGCCACCGTTTTGGAACCGTCTGGCCAATCCTGATGGTGGCGGCCGTCACCTTCGGAAGAAAAAGGGAGGGCGAACAAAATCCCGCCGGAAAGTTTTCCATCGCCCTCTTTCGCGTAGCCGGGGCTGCCCTCGCCCTGGCAGGGTGCCTCTGGACCTGGGGAGTTTGGACAGATCAATCCTGGCCGGCCACCGTTCATGCCGCCCGGGCCAAAGCCGAAGTGGGAGCCGACTGGAAGTCGGGACAAACCGAGCCCGCCCTGCAGGCTGCCGTCCGCGGCCTGACCGTGGCTCCCGCCGATGCGGTCCTTCATTTTCTCCATGGAAAAGCCCTGCTCTTTTTCGAGGACACCGAAGTCGAAGCCGAAAAGGAGTTCAAAATTCAAAACGCACTCGAGCCGTTCCTCGTCTCCGTCACGCTGGATCAGGCCGCGGCCTGGGTCGAGGTAACTCCCGATCATCCGGAATGGGCCATCCCCGCCTATACCGAAGCCCTGCGACGTGCCGAAAAATACCAGAGTCATGACCGCGGCCCGGAGCGCGTTCTTGAGCACATGATCCGGATGGCCTCTACCTCCCCCGGCCTCCAGCCCAAGATCCTCCCCCTGATCCAAAACCAACCTCGCCTGCTTTCCTTTTATTTGAGCAACCTCAAGCCGGAAATGTTTCGCCCCACCCTAGCCTCCATACTGGCCGGAAACCCCGACCTGGAAGGATGGAACGAAACCTCCCTCGCCCCTCTCCTCCTCAACTGGGCCCGGAAAGGCGATCCCGGCTCACTGGAATCAGCCCTCGAATCCCACCCGCAATGGTGGCCATCGGGATGGCCGCTCCTGGCCCAACTCCGGGCAAAATCGGGAAAAACCCGCGAAGCCCTCGATCTGGCCCAAAAATTTCTTCCCCTCCCTCCTCTTCCGGACGAGCCCTGTCCACCCAAAGAGGCCGAGTCCCGGTGGTATCGCAGCCCTCGCGATTATGCCGCCGCCTACGTCCTGTCCGAGACCCGACGCCAAAACGGCGACTTCACCGGCGCCCGCGTGGTTTTGGAAAAGGTCACCGAGCGTCCTGAAACACCTTCTTATTTCTGGTGGCTCCGATTCCGCATTGAGTCGGAGGAGAAACGTGACGGCGCCGCTTGGGAAAGCCTGAAGACATACATGCAAAAGACCGTCCCCGGTTGGCCAAATATTTAGCGGGAAGTGGAAGGGGTTAGGTGAAATCCGGAGGAAGCTTTTTGGTCCTCTAGCCTCTAGTCATGAAGGAAATCTGTGCATCTAAAAACTCCCTCTATGACTAATGACTAAAAGACTAAACCCCCAACCACCTCTTCACGCCTTCCACCTTCCACCTGCCCTAGCACGAGGCTTGAGCATTTAGGATCATGAGTTAAAATTTCTGAATGGGGGTATAGCTCAGTTGGTAGAGCGTCTCGTTCGCAATGAGAAGGTCAGGGGTTCGAATCCCCTTACCTCCACTTCTCGCCGGAAGCCTTTTAGTGCATTAGACCCTAGTCATGGAGGGAATTTGGAACTTGTGAGTTTCCTTCATAACTAAGGACTAAACCCCTAGCACCCAAACTTCCTGCAGACTTTAGCCTGCAGTCTGGAGCCTCAATCAGAGCTGGTGCTCGTTCTCTAAAAACCCGCGCAGATGCCGGATCCGGGTCGGATGCCGCATCTTTCTCAACGCCTTCGCCTCGATCTGCCGGATACGTTCCCGGGTGACCTTGAACTGCCGCCCCACCTCCTCCAGCGTCCTGGAATATCCGTCCACCAACCCGAAACGCTGTTCCAACACCGCCCGCTCGCGGTCGGTCAAACTGTCCAGCACGTCCTTGATCTTCTCCTTCAGCATCGAGTAGGCCGTCATGTCCGACGGGTTCTCGGCACTCTTGTCTTCGATGAAATCCCCGAACGTCGTGTCGTCGCTGTCCCCCACCTGCGCCTGCAGCGAAATCGGTTGCTGGGCCATCTTCAACACCGCTCGCACCCGCTCCACCGGCATGCCCGTCTCGTCCGCCACCTCTTCCGGCGTCGGTTCCCGACCGAACTCCTGCACCAACTGCTTTTGCACGCGCATTAGCTTGTTGATCGTCTCGATCATGTGCACCGGGATACGGATCGTCCGGGCCTGATCCGCAATGCTCCGGGTGATTGCCTGACGGATCCACCACGTCGCATAGGTCGAGAACTTGTATCCCCGGCGGTACTCGAACTTTTCCACCGCCTTCATCAGTCCCATGTTCCCCTCCTGGATCAGATCCAGGAACGAAAGACCGCGGTTGGTGTATTTCTTGGCGATGGAGATGACCAAACGCAGATTGGCCTCCACCATCTCGGTCTTGGCCCGCATGGCCTTGCGCACCCACTCCCGCAAATCCCGGTGGTGGGCAAAAAACTCATCCTTGGTCAGGCGCGCGGAATGCTCCAGCTCCTCGATCTCCTCCTTGAGCGTGCGCTTGCGCACATCGTTGGCCCGGCTTCGGGACTTCGCCTTGTGCAGCGACTCCAGTTCCGAGGTCTTGTCCTGGAACTGCCGGTGCACGTGGTCGCAAACCGCAATGAATTCCTCCAGCACCTTCTGCTTGAAGAAAAATTTGACGAAGAGCTTTTCCGCCGCCGCCTGCAGTTTCCCCAGCTCGTTCTGCACCCGGTTCTTCGCCAATGCCGACTTCGCCGCCGGCATCCGCGCATACACCTTGTGGGCCTTCTCATGCGTCCCATGAAGTTGTTTCACCAAAGACTTCAGCCCCGTCATGTACTTTTCGCGTCCCTCGATCTTTTTGTCTTGGATCACGCGGTCAAACCGCTCCCGCGAATTGAGCAATTTTTCCCCCAAGGAAATGTACTCCTTGGCGATGAAACCGAACTTGTGCAGGTGGTTGACCGCCCCGATCTCCGACTCCTCGATCCTCTTGGAAATTTCGACTTCCTGTTCCCGCGTCAACAACGGCACCTGCCCCATCTGCCGTAGATACATCCGCACTGGATCGTCCAGGATGTCGAGCTTCTCGACCTTGTCCTCGACCACCACCACCTCGCTCCCGTCCTCTTCCCGGGCCGGCTTCTTGTAGGCATCCACTTCGCTGGCCTCAATGACGTCGATTTCAAAATTTCGCAGGAAGACCAAGACGCCCTCGACTTGCTCAGGCTTGGTGACCGTGTCCGGAAGGGCCTCATGAAGATCGTCATGCGTGAGATAGCCCTGCTCCCGGGCCAGCTTGATCAATTCACGGAGACGCTCTTGCTTTTCCGGACTCTGGGCCCAAATGCCCAACCCGTTATTCTCCACCGTGGGAGCCCCGTTAACGGCCTCTTTAACCTCCGCCTCCGCCGCCGCCAAATCGGCTTCCGATGGCTCTTCCTGAGCCACGGGCTCCTCGGCCTCAATTTTCACCTTGGCCCGCGACGGGGCCAGTTTCGGGGCTTTGGAGGGCTTGCTTTTGGCGACTTTTTTCACTCTGAAATCAGGGATAAAATCTTTGTTTTAGGCATGAGGGTAAACATTAAGAGTTAGCTTTCGATGCCCCTTGTGTCAAACGCGCCCTTCTCTTGAGCAGTTCCCCTTGCTGACGAAGCACTTCCACTGCATCCGGATCCCCCTGCCCCATCGCCCTCAGCCGGGCGGATAATCTCTCGGCTTCCCTCCTCAAAAAGTCCTCCTCCAACCGGCTGGCCAAGCGCTCCAACGCCCCGTCCCAATCCTCCTCGATCGTCCTTTCCCACAAACCCGCCTCCAGGCCGGTGACAAAATCCTGCTCCTCTGCCGTGAGCTGGGGCAAAAGATCGGCCAATCCCGTCCACAGGTCGTTCCGGTACAGATCCCGGATTTTTAAATACAGCTCCTCCCCACCCAAATTTTTCAGCCATAACTCGTCGACCCTCCGCTCCATTTCCGGAAACTTTCCGGGCTGACCCAGCACCAGCAAAAACAGCTCGCGCATCACCGGATGCACATGCAGGGGCTTTGCCGTGCTTTTCACCTCCTCCCGAGTCTCCGCCCGCGCCGCGATCTTGGCCGCGTTCCCCCTCGCCTTCTCCACTTCCTCCATGACCAGATTCTCCCCCAAGCCCAGACGCGAGGCCGCCTTGGCCACCAAACCGGCCCGGCTCACCGCACTCTCCACTCTTCCCAAAAGCCCCGCCACTGCCTCCACCACCCTTCTCCGACCCGACGGAGTCGTTCCTTCCTGCTGCGTCTGCCAATCCACAAAAAAATCCAGAAAATCCACCGCCGACTCCAGCTTGGCCCGAAACGCCTCCGCCCCGCCTTTCCGGATGAGCGAATCCGGATCGTCCCCCGCTGGGAGTCGCACCACTTTCACCCCAAGCTCCGCCTTGGCCACCCCGCCCCAACCCTGCCCCTCCTCCAGCAACACTCCCCCCAACCTGCCCGCCGCCCGGTCTCCCGCGGCATCCGCATCCAGACAAATCACGATCTCCTTGGCGAACCTCCCGATCAGCTTGGCATGCTCCTCCGTAAATCCCGTGCCCAACGGAGCCACCGTCTCCAGAAAACCCGCCGCCTGCGCCCGCAACACGTCCAACTGTCCCTCACAGACAATCGCCCGCCCCGCCTCGGCCATCGCCCGCCTCGCCCGGTCGAATCCAAACAAAACCCGCCCCTTCTTGAATAAAACCGTCTCGGGGGAATTCACATACTTCGGCTCTTCCGGCCCTGCCCCTGCCAAGACCCGCCCGCTGAAGGCAATCACCCGCCCGCCCTCGTCCAAGATCGGAAACATCAACCGGTTGCGAAAACGGTCGTACACCCGGCCCGACTGCGCCTTCAGCGCCAAACCCGCTGCGATCATCTCCTCCTCAGTAAATCCGTTTTTCTTGCCCCAATCCAATGTCGCCGTCCAAGCTGCCGGTGCATAGCCCAACCCAAATCGGGGAATCCATTCATGGGGAATTTCCCGCTCTTTCAGGTAAGACCGGGCCACTTCGGCCGAGGAATCTTTATCAAGCAGATCCCTCCAATGCAAAGCCAGCGAGGCGTGAATTTGCCGCAATCTCTCTCGTTCTGCCCCGCTTCTGCCGTCTCCCCCTCCACCCCCTCCTCCGTCTTCCTCCACCGGCACCCCCACCCTCTCCGCCAACCTCCTCACCGCTGAGGGAAAGTCCAATCCCTCCATCATCATGATGAAACGGAACACATCCCCGCCGGAACCCGAACTGAAGCATTTGAAGAACTGCTTGTCGGGATGGATGTAAAACGAGGGCGTCTTCTCTTTTTTAAAGGGGCTGAGGCCGCGGAAATTGGACCCCACCCTCTTCAACTGCACATAGGACCCGGCCACCTCCACCAGGTCGCAAGCCCGCCTCACCTTTTCGATCGTTTCTGCAGAAAACCCCATCCCTCCGTTCTCCCGACCCCCCGCCAACCCACAAGCGCTTTCCCCCTA
>Ga0214923_10007877_pt1 | contig 11487 bp, 5 predicted proteins | sample LL1510_MetaG_FD_177993 | JGI IMG/M metagenome (GOLD analysis project Ga0214923, IMG submission 177993) | Freshwater microbial communities from Lake Lanier, Atlanta, Georgia, United States - LL-1510 | ecosystem: Environmental > Aquatic > Freshwater > Lake | place: USA: Georgia | collected 2015-10-15 | reverse complement strand
TAAAGAGTTATTTACCAGATTTTGATGATTTCGGCGAGGGTCATGGAATAGCACTTGCATTTCATCGAGATTTATTTAAAGATAGATTAAGTCCATCAAATTTTTCAGCATCAATTGGTGGTACGAATTTTTATGTAAATGCAACCGAACCACCATATAAGGTATATTATGCTACAAGCGGTGGGGGCCGATTATATCCAAGTTATGGTATATTAGTAGCAGATGGTGCTAGCGGAGAACCAACATTAATTAAGGCCCAAAGTAAAGAAGTTAGTAAATCATATATTTATTTCGCGAGAATTAAAAATTCTAAATTTAATCACAGTAACAATAAGACATATAGTGAGTTAGATGCGAACACGGGTGAATATCGTATCGATAGTGATATAAGATACGCTGATAATAATTTACCAATAACATATATTACTACAATTGGATTATATAATAATGAAAATGAACTTTTGGCAGTTGGTAAATTATCTAATCCTGTTTTTAAAAGTTATTCTAATGAATTGTTGATAAAAGTAAAAGTAGATTTTTAATTAATTTTTAATGATATGGGAGCACCATTTTCTTTAAGATTAGTTACTCAACCAAACACTACACTTACTACCAATATTGGATTTAAACCGTTAAAAGAAGGGTTTTTTTTAGAAAGAAAAAAAATTGTAGCCCACAAAACATTTTATATATCCGGTTCAAATACGGGTAGTGGGGTTTATGTTTTACATGCACACAATGATAGTGAAGAATCGTGTACGGGTAGTGTATCTCCTATTCCGTATTTTAATAATGTTACCAAAAATTCATTATGTAAATCTATTAAAAATGGGTTACAAGGGTTTGGGCTACCAGGTAGTTCCGGAACAATTTTTGGTAATAATTTTTCCGTTATATCAATACCATTAGTAAAATTTTGGGATGGTATTAAACCCGAATCATTAACAGGTAGTTATACCGATTCATTTAAAACTAATACATATGGTGAACTTAATAATAACAGTGGTTATATTTTTTATAAACATGGGTTTATTATTGTAAAAAATGAAAATTTAACATCTAATTCATTTAATTTATCATATAAATCAACTCGTGAATTTGAAGAACAAAGTATATTGTGTGAAATAGGAAAAAATGAATTTAATTATAGTACAAAGTTGGGGGGAGAGGTGGATACTCAAATAGATACAGTCTTATATTTTACAACAATATATTTTTATAACGATAATAATGAAATATTGGCCATTGCCAAACTATCAACGCCTGTTAGGAAAAGTAAAACATCAAATTTTTATGTAAATGTAAAGTTTGATATAGATTAGTTATGGGAAAAAATTGGGGTCATATCCAAAGGAGTAAGGGACATCGTTCCGGTCTTGAGGATAAAGTTTCGGGTGAATTAAAAAGCAGGGGTATTGATGGTGAATATGAAAAACACCAAATACAATATACTAAACCCGCTACAAATCACACATATAAGCCTGATTTTAGATTACAAAACGGAATTTTTATAGAAACAAAAGGAAGATTTACATTAGAAGATAGAAAAAAACATCTTTTAATTAAAGAACAAAAACCTGATTTAGATATTAGATTTGTATTTCAGAACCCAAACGCAAAATTAACTAAAAAATCAAAAACCACATATGCACAGTGGTGTGATAAATATGGTTTCAAATGGGCAAAAGGTTCTATTCCAGAAGAGTGGATAAATGAAGAACCAAAATCATTTTTATTTGGATAATTAGATTTTTTATCGTATGTTGTATGGGTATAAAAATAATTACTAATTTACCAAAACATATTTATACATACGGGTTATGGAAGAAAGATTGCTTGAGCTTTTAGAACGGGTATTGGGGAAGAGTAAAAAAACTACTGGAGATAATTATGCTTTTTACTCACCATTTACAGACCACTATAAACCAAAGCTTGAAATAAATATTAAAACCCAAAATGGTGAAAATCGTTGGCATTGTTGGATTTCCGATGAGAAGGGAAAAACAATTCGTTCTCTTTTTAAGAAGCTGGGTGTATCAAAAGAAATTTGGGATGAACACAATTCTATTTTAAGTAAGGTTGATAGGTTTGTAACTCAAAGAGAATATAATGATGTTATAGAAAGGGTGGAATTGCCAAAAGAGTTTCATCCATTATGGGAAAATAAAAAATCACCAATTTATAATCATGCTATTAATTACCTTTTGGGGCGGGGTATAAGACCGGGTGATATTGTTAAATACAACATAGGTTATTGTGAGGAGGGTGAATATTCCAATAGGATAATAATTCCATCTTATGACTCAGAGGGTATATTGAATTATTTTGTCAGTAGGGCTTTTTACGATACACCGCATAAACATAAAAACCCAAAAGTATCAAAGGATATTATTGGTTTTGATTTATTTATAAATTGGGATGAACCAATTGTAATTTGTGAGGGTGTATTTGATGCTATTTCTATTCGTAGGAATGCAATACCAATTTTTGGTAAAACACTCCCCCAAAAGTTAGAAAAAAAGATATTAGATAAAAAAGTATCCAAAGTTTATGTGTGTCTTGATGCGGATGCAATCCAAAATTCAATTCAACTATGTGAAAAACTTATGGGGCTTGGTATTCAATCCCATTTAGTTAAATTAGATGGTGAGGATGCATCCGAATTGGGATATGATAAAATAAACACTAAAATATATAATACACCTCCTCTTGATTTATTAAAGTTGGTAGAGTACAAAATGTTTAGGAGAAAATGAAGAAGTTAAATAAGATTTATCACATAGCGGATATTCATATACGAAATCTAAAACGACACAAAGAATACAATTTAGTATTTAATCGTTTATATGATTATCTAAAATCAGTAAGGGATGATAATTCAATTATCCTTATTGCGGGTGATATTGTTCATGCTAAAACTGATATGACGCCGGAGGTGGTGCATATGACCCAAAACTTTTTAAGGAGTTTATCTAATATCATGCCTACAATTTTGATTCCTGGTAATCATGATGCAAACTTAAATAATCCTTCACGATTAGATGCTCTTTCACCAATTGTTCAGGCGTTAAATCACCCAAACTTACATTACTATAAAAACACAACAACATTTCAATTTGGTGGTGTTACTTTTGCACACAAATCCGTTTTTGATAGCTCGGATGGGTTTATACCGAGCTCTGAAATTGATGGTGAATTTAAGATAGGTTTATTTCATGGGCCGGTCGATGGAATACAAACCGAGCATGGTTTTAAGATTGATAATAAAAAAGTTACGGTAGACTCTTTTACTGGTTATGACTTGGTTCTTTTGGGAGACATTCATGTACCCAACAATTCAGTTGGGGGAATTAATACAATTAAATATCCAGGCTCCCTGATTTCACAGAACCACTCAGAATCAATTTATCCTGAACATGGTATGTTGGTATGGGATATAGAAACAAAGTCCTCTACATTCGTTCATATTGAGAATGAGTATGGGTATGGAACGGTAGATATTGATGGTGGTAAAATAACTACAAATGGTTACATCCCACCAAAACCCAGATTAAGGTTGCGGGTTAAAGATACTACAACATCTCAATTAAATAAAATTATAACACAACTAAAAAAGAAATACCAAATAGAAGAATTAAGCATTCAAAAAGTATTATCTACGAATGATGCTGGTAAAAGAGAACAAATAACATTACAAAATGTTAGAGATGTTGGGTTTCAAAATAAATTGTTAGAAGAATACTTAACGGCAAAAATTGGAATTGATTCCGAAACATTGGAAGTTGTAAAGGGTATTAACGCCGATATAAACTCAAAAATTGTAAATCCTTATTCAATAAGAAGTTCGGTTTGGATACCAAAGGTATTTCAGTTTTCAAATATGTTTTCGTATGGTGAGGATAATTATATAAACTTTCAAAATATGAAGGGTGCTTATGGTGTCTTTGCACCAAATGCATCGGGAAAATCATCCTTATGGGACGCTTTATCATTTTGTATTTTTGATAAGTGTTCAAGGACTTCCAAAGCCGTGGATGTAATGAACTATTCTAAAAATAATTTTTATTGTAAGTTTATTTTTGAGTTGAATGGTAGGGATTATGTTATTGAAAGAAAAGCAAATAAATCTACAAAAAAAGGAACAGTAAAAGTTGATACTCAGTTTTACACTTACAATGATGTTGGTGATATTGAAAGCCTCAATGGTGATGAAAGACGAGATACTAATTCGGTTATTAGACAATATGTAGGAACATATGATGATTTTATATTGACTGCCCTTTCAACTCAATTTAATAATTCGGCTTTTATTGATAAATCGCAGAAAGAAAGAAAAGAACTACTTGCTCAATTTTTAGATATGGATGTGTTTGAGCAGTTATATTCTGTGGCAAGTGAAGAAATAAAAGAATTATCAACCCTATTGAAAGATTATAAGGGACAGGATTTTCCAACAAAACTTGCATCCGCTGAATTGAATGTTCAATCTATTACTGGTTCTATTTCTCAAATGGAAATAAACAAATATGAACTTCAATCAAAATTAGATGGATTAAATCATAGTATAGAAACTAAATCTGCAAAATTAATTGTAGTGGATACTTCGCTGGATTTAGGTTCACTTAATAACGAACTAAATGAATGTAAAAATGATAGTAAGGTAGTATCATACAACATTAGAGATGTGGAAGCAGAGTTAGTTCCGTTGCAAGAAAAACTTTTGAGGATTTCCGATTTTTATGCTCAATACAATTTTGAGGAATTAAAACAAAAAGATAATGAATGGGCGATTTTAGAAAGAGATATTTCTTTAATACGGGGAACTATATCAAAATATGAAATTGATTTATCGCATAGTAAAAGGCATTTAGAAGGTATTGGTTCTTTTACATACGATGATAATTGTGAACATTGTGTAAATAATAAAAATACTCCATTTGCACAACAAAGTTTAGAATTAGAAAAAAAGATAAATTTGTTAAATACAAAAATAGATGAGTTAAAAATCCAGTTGAGTGAAAAAATAGAAGCGCAGCGTGGGTATGATGTAAAATCCGATTTAGAAAAGGTAAACCAAATCAAAGAAAAAGAACAACAAACCAATAGCAAATATTACTCGTTATTATCTCAATTAAACGATTATAAATCCGATTATACAAAGATTGAGACAAGATATGAAAAATTAGTTGATGATATTGAAAAAGCAAAAAAGCAAGAAAAATCTGTTGAGTTCAATAGGGTATTAAATGAAGAAATTAGTTTATTGAAACAAAAGAGAAAAGAGGTTCAATCCGATATTACTGATACTACAAATAATTTGATTGATTTGCTGGGTGGTTTGAGGGTTCAACAAAATATAATTGAAATGGCAAATCAATCCATTGAAAAATTAAATTTGATGGAAATAAAGTATGCTGGATATGAATATTATTTATCAGCCGTAAAACGAGATGGTATTCCGTACGAGTTAATATCGGAAATATTACCAAAGTTAGAGATAGAAATAAATAATATACTTCAGCCAATTGTAGATTTCCAAATTATATTGGATACTGATGGTAAAAACATTAATTCATATATTTGTTATGGTGATGATAAGTATTGGCCATTAGAATTGACGAGTGGTATGGAAAAGTTTGTAAGTTCTATTGCAATTAGAACTGCTTTAATTAATATTTCTAATTTACCTCGCCCAAATTTTATCGCAATTGATGAAGGGTTTGGTTCGTTGGATACTGATAATTTTAATTCATTGTATTTGTTATTTGATTACTTAAAAACTCAATTTGATTTTATTATTACAATTTCCCATATAGATAAAACGAGGGATATGGTAGATGAAATAATTGATATAAATAAAATAAACTCTTTTTCATATATAAAATACTTATAATATATGGGAGTATTTAATGGCATTAGAATATAAAAGAAAATCCAAATTAGATCTTTTACGGTTACCTGTATTAATAGAAGATACTTCATTAAATTCAACGGGTTATTTTAATATAACCGAATTTCCTTCTTATTTTGGAAGTGGTAAAAATTTAATTAGATTAAAGGGAAATACCGGAAATTTATTACAAAATTCTCCCATATATGTTGAAATATTAGATACTAATGGTGATACTCTTTATTATGAATTACCAAATTTTTCCGAAAAAGATTTAACAAGATATATATCTGCATGGGTATATAATGATGAATTAAATCGGTTTAATACCCCAAATGGTATTGGTAAAGTTATAATTTGCGGTACAGCACAAACAACGAGAGATGGTGTACCCGTACCAACCCAATGGAAAAATAATGTAAACGTTAGGTGGACACGGGATATAAACATAACTCGAGAAAAAAAATCACCATCAAAAATAGTATTTTTAGGAAATGATGTTCCAAATGTAAGTTTTGAGGAAGTAACCAATTTTTATAAAAAAGTTGAGTTATTAAGTGGATCAATTTTAATAACAACCCAAAGTTATAAAGATACAGGTTCTTTTGATTTATCACCCATATTAGTTAGTTATGATTATAATTCTAATAGGGCTACAACGGGAAATGTAAGGTCAAATACATATTCACCATATCAAACAATTTTTCCAAAATTAACTTTTAGAAAGATTAAGAATTTAGCACCAACATTGGATGCACCTATTACTGCTTCTTTGGTATTTGCTGAAAATTTATTTGGTAAAATGACAGGTGGTACGATTGAAATAAACTTATCTCAATCAAGTACTGCTTATAATTCTATAAGACCCAATGTATCGGGTGTTCCAAATGATATTACCATACCCACAAAATTTACCGCATCAATATTAACAATTGATGATTATTCTAATTTATCTATAACATCTCCAATGACAGCATCCTCATATGCTGGGGATACGGAACGAAATCGTATTTATTTTACGGAATTTAAAGATGCAGAATGGGTTATAAAGTTTGTATCAACAGGTAGTTATTCAGACTCACCATTTGAAAATCCAACTGTTTTTGTGAATGTTAAAAACATAAATCCAATAGGTGGTAATGTTAATAGGGTAGTGGTTTATTATAGACCTTCTTTTAATGTCAGCGATTATGAGTTTGGTGGTTCTACCGAAATATTCAATAATGAAAATGAGGTATCTTTTTATGTAAATATAAAAAATTTTAGAAGAAATACATCATATGATTTTAAAGTTGAGTTTGAGAACATAGAAGAAAACGCATCGGATACAATTATTAACAAATATGATTTTCTTATTCAAGAGGCTATTATGGGAAGCCCTGCTCCTCCTGATAAATCTATACAATACAACAATTCGGATGCGTTTGAAGGTTCTTATGATCTGGCATATGATTACAATTATGAAAATGTGGGTATTGGAACATATAACCCAACTCATAAGCTTGATATTTTTAATGAACTTGGGTTTAATGTAGATGGTGAGATTTATACATTATTACGTTCCGGTAGTAATCACATATATGTTGGTGGTAGGTTTGAACGGTATTTGGGTGAGAAATATAATGGAATTATAAGATTAGATTTAACAGGTTCTATTGATAGAACATTTAATCCCGGTGGTGGATTTAAATCTGTTAGAAATTCAATACCATATGTAACTTCTATTAAATTTGCTTCGGGTAGTAGTGATATATACGTTGGTGGTAATTTTGTTGAATATTCAGGTTCAAAAGATGTAAATTATTTTGCCAGAATTGGCTCTGATGGAACATTAAAAAGTAATTTTAGTGAGCATGGTAAATTAAATAATATTGTAAATACAATTTATGTATCAAATGAAACACCTCATACTGGTTCAGTTTATATTGGGGGAGCGTTTACTGAATATTCGGGTTCTGCTCTTAGAATATTAAAATTAGACCCGACGGGGAGTTTGATAAAATATTTTACCGGAAAATTTGATACTGGTAGTAACACTCAAATTTTTTCCATAGAAAGTTTTAATGCAAATAATGGTATATTTGTAGCAGGAAATTTTATAGCATATTCAGGTTCTAATGATTATCAGTATGGTAATAGCGGGATATTAAAAATAAATAAAAGTGGTAGTATAATTTCTCAATTCAATCAAAGCGGTTCTATAAATGGTGGGACATCAGGTTCTAATGTTTATACCATTCATAATCCAAATGCTGATGATTTATGGATTGGTGGCTTGTTTGATAAATATTCCGGTTCTGCTGCTTATAAAATAGCAAAAATAGATAAAGATACGGGTACATTAAGTTATACAGTTGGAATATTTTCTGGTCTTACAAATAGTGTAAGAACAATAAACCGATTAGATGATGATTTTGTTTTGGTTGGTGGCTATTTTAATTGGAATACGGGTGATTCAAATACTCATATAAAAAAATTGGTATTACTTACAGGAAGTAATGGTGCGGTTGTATTATCTAATGTTTCCGGTAGAAATCTAATAAACGATGGTGGTGTATTAACATCATTAAAATTAGATGCTAATAATGTTATGATTGGTGGTAATTTTAACCAATATAGAACCGGGTATAAGTTACAAACTTCAAATGGTGGACGATTAATCAATTCGGATAAAATAATAATATTAGATATACCAACCCTACACCCAAGTACCGGTTCATATTATGAATTTTTTAATCTTGATAGAAGAAATAGAGACCCATTTTTTATAAGTTCATCTATGGGTACATTTATTGGCTCTGAATCAGTTTTATGGCCACAAATAAGTAACAACCCATTCATTATTAAAAATTCCGGCGATGTTGGTATAGGAACGATTAATCCAAATGAAAGATTGCATGTTGAGGGGGGTGTGATTGCAAGATTACCAAAAATACAACAACCTTGGACCATTTTATATAATTCCGAAAGTGGATTATTTACATACGGAACTTCCTCCGGAGCAACAGGACCAACAGGCCCATCCGGCCCACCCGAACTTGTATTACAATGCCAACCAATAACTGCAACTGAATTTAATCCATGTAGATTACCAAACGAATCCGATGAATATAATTTAACTTTTGGATTTACGTTACAATCACCGCCCACAACACCTCAAATTACTGTAATTTCCGCTTCACTTTTTTCGGGAAGTTCGCAGATATGGGGGGTTGATAACGGGTCATATTTAGCATTACCAATAACATGGTCACTATCAACATCATCTATTGGTAATGTTAATTATACATTTGTAGTTACTGCAAGTTATGCATCCGAATATGGAAACCCAAATGCATGGAGAACTTTAAGTTGTCCACGCACATCTTTTAACATAACGCCACCCAGTAACTTACAAATTGAATGTACATTAAGTGGTCTTGATTTTTTACAAACAAGACATAATAGAGAATTAGATGAATATTCTTTAGTAGCAAAATTTAAACGAACAAATGAGCCATGGCCCAACAATTGTAGAAATACAAATGTAACATTAATATCTGCTTCACTTTTTTCGGGAAGTTCAAAAATATGGGAAACTGGTAGTTTAAATTATTTAAATATAGGTACTGGTGAAGAACAAATTATATCATTATTAACTCAATCTTTTGGTAATGTAACTCATACATTAAGAGTAACCGCTTCTTTATCGGAATCAAGATTTGATTCCACAACATGGGCAATGTGTTCTAAAACAATTAATTATACACTTAATCCAAGAAATTTATCAAAAATTCCAACACTAACACCATCTAATCTCAATTTTCAATTAGGATACTATAATCAACCTACACTCCCGGTATCATATGTAGTAATTGAGCTTGGTGCATCTGGTAGTATTGCCATTACTTCATCTACCGATAGATTTGATAGTCCATTACAATCGCCATATCAATCAAATGAATGGGCGTGGGGGTTGGAAAATTTTAATTTGTTATTAAGACAGAGAAAAAATGATAATAATACAATTACGAACACATATCGGAATGATAGTATAACAAATATATCCACAACTTCAACAATACGAACACTTTTTTTAATAACCGGTTCTTTAACAGGTTCATTAGGAGAATCAAATACTGATAGTTCGACAGGTGTGAATGCCCAATATAATATACCAATAGCTCCCACAACACCTCAAGGTACAGGATTTGATGATATCAGTAGAGCACTTCCATGGCTCCCATCTCCAGTTTATAATGGGACACAACTAACTAATAGAAGTTTTTTATATATTACCGGAACTGGTTCTTATACATCATCACAAAGTCCATCAACACCATCCCCGCCACCATTTGTAAATTTAAATAATCCACTTATACGGCGTCAATCGGAAAATAATAATGGACTTTTTATTATTAAAACAATAAGTATTCGTTTTGGAATCATCCCCAATTATCCAGATGTTTCCCCCACATCTTTTGCCACTGCGATGACGACATCATCTATTTATGATTTAAAATTGTGGGATAGAAGATTGGGAAATGGAATACGTGAAATAACGGGCTCCGTTGTATTTAATGCGGGTTCAAATGGTTCGAACTTAATATCGGGAAGGGGTGGTATAAATTTTAATGGTGATTTATATAATAATGGTATATTACCTTCACCCCCGACTGGAAACACCACTATCACTACACCACCAAATTCATTAGATCCAAATAATATTACTGAGACTCAAATAAAGAATCTACCTTTATTTACTATGCCTTTATTATCCACAACAGTACAATTAACAACCTCAACTCATTATTTTATAGTTAATAGAAATATTGATATTGTGGGTATTTGGCTTTTTACTGAAGTTACTTTAAACTCCACTACTAATGAAATTACAAAGGGGAGTATTTGGAACGTATTAAATATAGGTCATTATAAAGTTTACTATAAAGGACCAGTCTCACAAACAGGTAATTTTGCTAATAAATATTATGTGTGGGCTAGAAGTTCAACAACTTGGTAAATCGGAGAATAAATGTCACAAACACAAATACCATCTATTAACATATTACCATTAAGTAATACATATTATTTCCAATCATCAGGACAATTACCAGCATGGTCATTAGATAGGAGAATGTTGGCATTATCCGAAAGTAATAGAATATGGGATGGTACTGCTGATAGTATAAATCCTGGTGATTGTTACGAAGGATTACTATGCTATCAGCAGGATGTTAGTAAAATGTATATATACATAAATACAGGTTCAATATTAACAAGAACAAACACCGCAAATGATTGGAAAGAATTTCTTGGGGATGTACAATTAAATGTAAGCCCAAACACCGCAGTTCAATTCGCAAGTGGTAGTCCGGGAGTATTAAGTGGTTCATTAGATTTTGTTTATAATTATACTAACAAAAGAGTTGGATTAGGCCTTTCTAATCCACAGGCTAAACTTCACATTAGTGGTGCTTCTAATGATACCATATTTAGAATATCATCCCCCACTACATCGAGCTTAGTTAATGTATCTGGTAGTGGTGTAACAACAATAAAATACAATGATACTAATTTTGAGGGATTAATACTTGAAAACATAAACAATGGTAGTG
>Ga0214923_10007876_pt1 | contig 11487 bp, 9 predicted proteins | sample LL1510_MetaG_FD_177993 | JGI IMG/M metagenome (GOLD analysis project Ga0214923, IMG submission 177993) | Freshwater microbial communities from Lake Lanier, Atlanta, Georgia, United States - LL-1510 | ecosystem: Environmental > Aquatic > Freshwater > Lake | place: USA: Georgia | collected 2015-10-15 | reverse complement strand
CGGTATATGCGTGGGCAGCGATTCATAGGTCGCCTGCGCGCCTGCCACATCGCCCTGTTTCCATTGCAGCTTGCCCCGCACCGTCAACAGATAGGGATTGCAGGGATCTTCCAGCAGTCCTTGCGTCAGCACGGCATAGGCTTCTTCAAACCCATGGCGCAGGATCAGCAGAGACGCCACCTTGGGCATCACGCGGTCCAGCATATCTTTGAGCGACACATTGCGTTGAGTCAGAAAATAATCGACCGCCATCGGCACCGAAGCGGCACCATCAATCAGCGCGACCAGCTCGGCCGCATATTGTTTGGCATTGATTTTGGTTTTGCGGGCACTGCTTGACATACACAACCCTTTCTCTTCCTTCACAGCATAGCGCCAAGTTCTTGATTTTTCGTTAACGCGCCCCACCGCCGCGCAAAGACCACATCCCCTGCGGCCACCGCACCACACTCCAATTAACCCAGATCAAGGCATTCACGATAATAAATATAGATTGTATCAAGTTATAATAATTATCCACAAGAAGCGGCCGCAACACTATGCTCGCCATTTTGCCACACCCGTTTATGCCGCAATGCAGCACAAATGCTTGTAATTTTGCCTATCATCTTGTGCAAAAACTGCTACTATCCGCGCGCTTCGAATCCGGAGCCCATAAAAACCAGTCAAACAGCCCCTTGCGGCCAAACACAGTGAACAAACAAATGAGGTATCAACATGGCACCCGCATCTAGCACCGAATGGAAATGTTTAGGTATGAATATGTGGCAGCAGGTGGTAGCGGGGCTGGTGCTTGGCGCGTTGACGGGGTATCTGATGGGCGAGGATGCCGCCGTACTCAAAGAGCTGGGGCTGGTGTTCATCAAGTTGATTAAAATGGTGGTGGCGCCGCTGATTTTCTTTGCGCTGATTTCGGGCATTACCAGCCTCACCGATGCGCAGAACTTCAAGGGCATCGCCATTAAAGGCACGCTGTCTTATATGCTAACCGCCATGCTGGCCGTATTGATGGGGCTGGCCATCGGCACGATTTTTGAGCCAGGCGTGGGCGTGGCCAAACCGCCCGTCTCCAAAACCGCCGCTGCCGTGACCAATGCCCCCAGCATCGGTGAATTTCTCTATAACCTGATCCCCGCCAACATCGTCAACGCCATGGCGGGTGACATGTATATTCAGGTGGTAATTTTTGCGATCTTTACCGGCGTGGTGATGAACAACATCAGCGGTAAAACCGACCGCGTGAAAGAGCTGAATCACCAGATGACGCACATCGTGTTCAAAATGATTGAGTGGATTGTGCGGCTGGCGCCTATTGCCGTGTTTGGTTTCATCGCCTCGATGGTCGGCACCACCGGCCTTGAGGTGATCATCAGCCTCGCCGAACTAACCGTAATTGTGATTGGTGCCTGCCTGATACAGATGTCTATCTTCGGCGTGTTGATTGCCGTGTTTGGCCGCATTTCACCCATGCCTTTCTATCGCAAAATGGTGCAAACGCAGCTGATGGCTTTCTCCACCAGCTCCAGCAAAGCCACGCTGACCACCGCCATGCGCGAGCTACAGGACAAAATGGGCGTTTCCATGAGCACCAGCAACTTCATGATGCCGCTGGGCGCCAGCATCAACATGGACGGCACCGCGATTTATCTGGGCATCTGCTCGGTCTTCTTCGCCCAAGTGTATGGTATTGAGCTGCAGGGACCGGATTATCTGATGCTCATGCTCACCTGCACGCTTGGCTCTATCGGCGCCGCCGGTATCCCCAGCGGTTCCATTATTTTCATGGGCATGGTGCTGACATCTGTTGGGATTCCCATGGAAGGTATTGGTATGATTCTGGGCATTGACCGCATTCTGGACATGTTCCGCACCACGGTAAACATTACAGGGGATTCTGCAATTACCTTAATTGTGGATGCCAGCGAAGGTTCGCTCGACCGCGATCTGTATTACAGCCATCACCGCAGCGAACATCATCAGGCATAAGCGCGCCGCGCTTACCACTCCTGAAAGATAAAGAATGCGCCGGATGCAATGAGCGTGAACCCTACCATATGGTTCCAATGCAGCGGCTCTTCCAGATACCAGATAGAAAAAACCGCAAACACAACCAGCGTAATCACTTCCTGAATGGTTTTCAGCTCCGCGCCGGTGAAATAGCCATGCCCGATGCGGTTGGCCGGAATCTGCAGGCAATATTCAAAGAAGGCGATGCCCCAGCTGATCAGAATCACCACATACAGCGGTGCGGCTTTAAACTTCAGGTGGCCATACCACGCAAAGGTCATGAAGATGTTTGAGATCAACAATAGGCCAATCGTGTAAAACGGCGTCATGATAGGCATAGGCACTCCCCATTGAGCATGGTGTAACACCGGCATATTTTAGCGACGATAACAGCAAATGGCGAGTGCGGGATAAAAAAGCGCGGGGTGTTGGGTCGCTTAACCCGACTGCCGCGGTATAAATGCCCCAAGCTATCCATGCTCAAAAAGCAAAAGGCGCCCCAACCTTAGCTGAAGCGCCTTTGTATTCGACGTGTCTCGGGCAGATAACCCGAAACGGCTCAATTTTAGTGAGCAGCTTTGTCTTTTGCTTTTTCGTCTTTAGCTGGAGCTTTCGCATCAGCAGCTTTTTCAGCAGCAGCTTTATCAGCAGCAGCGTCAGCAGCCAGAACGTTTGAAGAAGCAACAGCAACGATTACTGCTGAAGCCAGAGCAATTTTCAGACCTTTAAACATGGATATACCTCTTAGATAACAATACTTGTTAGTTTAGACATAAATTCTTGCCGCGGGAATCCGTGGTTCGAATTTATGGGCGCGATTATCCCATCTTCTTGAATGACTGCAATAAAAATATTTTTTGCAAAGGGTATTGAAAAATAAAAAATTTGTGGCATAAATTTGCGCCCTGAAATCCAGCAATAACCAAGAAAAAAGGTCGGGAATTCAATCTCCACCGCACATGAACAGGCGCGCTTTAGGCCAAATACTGGCGGTTTTTGGCCAAATTCTTCACCACATCCTTCCAGCTTTGTTCGGGCTGTTGCCGAACAATGGTCACGCTGCGATACCATAAATTGTGGTCCTGCTGACCCCAGCGCCAGCAACCATATGTGGATAACAGCAAGGTGGTGGGGATTCCCAGTGCCCCACCCATATGCGCGGCGGAGTTCTGAATTGAAATAATTTCGTCCATCGCCGCACATTGCGCGGCCCATGCATCCATGTCGCGCACGGCCTGAATCGACTCATCGAACAGCAGTTTGTTGGGGAAACGCTTGTTGATTTTCTGCACATCCTCGAAGCGGCGGTCATATTGCAGCGACACAAATGCCGTGTTTTTCTCCTTAAACAGCGGCGCCCACAAATCCAGCGGCACATTGCGCACCACGGCGGATTTCTGCATCGTGCCCCACGAAATACCAATCAGGCGACCGGTTTCATCCAGCCCCGCCTGCGCAAGATATTTCTGCCGCAGTGCCTGCGCCCGCGCCGCATCGGCTTTGAGCACCGGATCATGCGCGCTGGGCGTATAATGTGGCAGGCCGCGCAACATCAGATCACCCATCGGCAACTGATAATCGTAGCCTTCTTCCAGCATCGTCACGTCAAAGTCGGTGCGGCGAAGCAGAATGCGAATATCGGGGAATGACCGCTCCATCAATGCCTGCATTTTGGGATAGATCGCCAGATGCACCGTTGCACCTTGCGCCACCAGCCACGGCAGCAGCCCCGCCCACATCATCACCTCGCCCACACCCTGTTCGGCCCAGACCAGTATCTTCTTGCCTGCCACCGGCTCACCCTGCCAGGTGGGCAACGGAATCTCCATCGCACCGGACTGTTCGCCATGTTCGGGAACCTGATGCCGTGCAGTATAGGCCTCCAGACCGTGCTGCATATTCGATACTTTCATATCAAACACACACAAATCGAACTGCAACTTTGGCAAATTACCACCCAGCATCACTGCTTTGCGCAGCATCTCTCCCGCCTGATCAAACTCTCCAAGCCGCTGATGCACATATTCGCAGGCCTGATACAGACGATAGTTATTGGGATCCAGCGCAATAGCCTCATGCAGCGCCTTGAGGATCAGACGGGCATCGGAGGGTTCATTGGTAACATTGAGCGCCCGCGCATAGGCCAGCACCATCTCTTCGGTTTTGGGAGAATTCAGCTCAAACAGCCGTTTCAAATAGGGCACCGCATCCAGATCACGATCCAGCTTCAGCAACAACTGGCCGTTGAGCCACAAAAAGTCCGGCACATGGCCCAACTTCTTCGCAAACTGGCGCAAATAGGTGGCGAGATAGTCGAACTTCTGGTTCTCGCGCGCCAGCTCCACCAGCTGCTTCAACCACTCACTGCGATTAGTATCCTCCTTGAAAGCGCGCCCCAACACGTCGAGCGCTTCATCCACCATATTCAGACTCACCAGATGCTTCACCAACACCGACACATAGCGCGGATTGGCTGGCTCTGCCCGACAGCTTTTACGAAGATAATCAAGCGCGGCGCTGACATCGCGCTGCTGCATCATCACCACCGACATCAGATAATTCAGCTCCGGATGGTGTGGCGCGGAGGACAGCATCGAACGGTAGATTTCTGCCGCTTCCGCGAGCTTGCCGCCAACCTGTAGCTGCATGGCCTGCTGCAAATGATCAGTTGAGATACGCGCAGCCGCCTGCATAACATGCCTTCCGTGATTGAATTTAGGAGACGGCTTCCACCCGCTTTGCGTCCGCAAATTTAGGCAGAACCAACTCTTTTTCCTTCGGCTCTTTCGCTTTGGATTTTGGCAATTCAGCCATCAGCATGTGGGCACGCTCCGCATTCCACACGTCCGCATAGTCACAATCGCGATAATCTTCAAAATAAGGGCCACCAATGGTGTAATGCAGGTTATGAATCTGTTCCACTGGAATCGGCGCGTATTCCCCGACCAAAAAGTTCCATTCCGCCGGAATCTCACCTATCAACGCGTCATCCCCCAGCCAGTTGAAGCGATGCAGATCAAGGCCTGAGGCCGTGTTCACATAGTCTGGGGTCAGCGCCTGACACTTCGCACAGTTCATCAGCATCACGCTCGACCAGTTTTTCTTTTCATAGGCCGTTTGTGGCTGATTGAGGAATTTGCTTTTACTGCTGGGAGTATAATCATGTTTCACTACCTGCACGGCATAGCGCTCATCGCGCAGGGCAAACAGCTTGGCAATATCAGACATGACCAGCATGTCATTATCCATAAACAACGCCCAGCCTTTATAACCCGCCAGATACGGGGTTAAAAAGCGCGAGAAAGAGAAATCAGTCGATTGCAGCGGATTGCGCTCGCGCCACATCAACCCGCCCAGCTGGTTCAGCGCCAGCGGCGTAATGGAGACCGGAACGGAAGCACGGCGCAAAATGCTATGCGCCAGCACATGGTAGGCAACAATTACCGTCGAGTCATACCCGATAAAAACCCGCAGCGGCTCGCTATCACATTGGATTGCTTTGGAATTCGTCATAATCACGCTCCTTTATATCAGTCTGGTTGCTATCAGACATGCAATCCTAGTGCCATCTGGGCGTACTGCCTTGCTTTTGGTCAAGCCGTTGACATTGCGCCGCGATGACCGGTTGAGTTCTCTAATCGCTCACCTATAATGAGACTGCTCAAAATCCGCAATCCGGGGAACCTTATGCTGACCGTCCGCCACTGCGCCTGCCTCATCGCTGCAACCTTGCTGCTTACCAGTTGTCTGGAAGACGCTCAGAATCTTACGCCCATGGGGGGCGCAACCGATGCGATGATGGCCGAAAGCGCCCTGCAAACGGCAGATATGGCAAGCCCTGCCGTGCGGCAAATGGCCCCTTCCAGCATGGCCATTGACCGCAGCAAGCTGGGTGGCCGTCGCGTCGCCGAATCTCACAATATGAGCATCGAAACCAAGGAAGATGACCTGCAATCCCGCTTCCAGCGCGACTTTCAACGCTGCATGGAACTGGAATGTGAAATCCTGAACTCTTATGTTAATGCCAAATCCGATGCCAATCTGTCGCTGCGCATTGATCCGGTCAATCTGGGCCCTTATCTCGATTTTCTGGCCAGCGGCCCCGGCGAGGTAAAAAGCCATCAGGTCGGCGCGGAAGATAAAACCCTGCAATATATCGACACCACCGCCCGACTGGAGAATCAGGAGGCGCTGCGCAACCGCCTGCGCAAGATGCTCGATAGCGGGCAGGCAAAAACCGTCGGCGAAACGCTGGAAATTGAACGTGAGCTCACACGCATTCAAAGCGACATCGACGCGCAAACCCAGCAAAAACGCTTTCTGGAGCGCGTGACGGACAAGGCGACCGTGACCGTCAATTACCGCGTGCCGCACCCCTCTATTCCGATGGATTACAGTGCGCTGAGAAATAGCCTGCGTGAGGCTTGGCGTGGCTTCATCCGCAATGTCGCCGACATGATCCAGTTTACCGGATCGGTGATTCCATGGATTCCGGTGATGTTTCTGGGGATGTGGCTGGTGCTTAACCTTTCACGGCTGGCAGCTCGCCGCCGTGAACGCAGAAGCGACGTCGCCGCCATCTGGCGCCAGAAGGTGGCGGAATCCAAGCAAACTGAAGGGGAACAACCCTAGCGCCGCCGCGTCACTGTTGTCCCGATTTTATCCCGACACCGCATAATCGGCTGTTAATCAATAATTTGGCGATTGTAACACAATCTTAACATTATATTAATTCTAATTAAACCATCCCTGACATATACTTGTAACAGAATTGTAACGGAACTGTCATAGAACCGTTTGATATTCCATAAAACCATCACCATCGATATATCGGGGAAGCACATGATAGACGCAGATAAAACCAAGCTGGATGCCATTTTTAACCGCTTATCCCAGCTGTTTGAGATTACGTTCCCGGTTGCAGCCGGATGGCGCCCGAATATCCATGTCAGCCGCCACGATGCCGATACCGGCTCGGTGGCGTATGAAACCCTGCAAATTGACTATATGATGCGTGCGCTGATTGCCTCGGCTGATATTCAGCTGCGGCCCGAAATGCAGCGTGGCGTCCATATTAAAGAGCTGGTGAGCGACGATGCGCGCATTGTCAACCCCGACCTGCCCACCGCCACCAATGCCAAAGTGGCTGAACACTGGCTGGCTCGCCGCACCGGCGATGACAGCTATTTTGCGAATGCCGTGTCAGAGGCACGCACCAACCTGTCTTCCGCAGTGGAAGCACTGGAGGGCTTTACCCGCACGGTCGCAGAACGGTTGAGCCGTCTGGGCGCACGCGTGGATAGCATTGACTTCAGCATGCTGGTGCCGCACGAACAACGTCAATATGAGCAGATGTATGCTCGTCTGATGGATATCCGTACCCAGCTGTCTCGCGCCCTCAGAGATCAAAACGACTCCATCTCACAAGCCGATATCGACGCGCAACAGCAAGAACTGGAACAACGCGTCCGCAACCGCCTGATGGGTAAGGCCGCCGCCTTGCCGCATGTGGTACATCCCGATGAGGCCGGTGTGGTGCTGAAAATGCCCACCGTGGCCTTCGGCTCACGCGCGCCCGTTGCGCCAGAACCCGTGATACTGCCCGAAGAGCCCCGCTTCACCCCGCGTGAGGCGCGTGACCAGATCCGTGAAACGGTTGCCCCAGCTCCTGTGGCTGTCGCTCCGGTTGCCGCCGAGGAACCAGACGTCATTCTGCCTAGAATCACACGTGTGGAAGTGGCTGATATGCCGCCTGTCTATAGTGCCGTGGAACTACCCGACGAGGCTCCGCTTATGGCTGCCGCCGCACTGGCAGCTGCGGCGCCAGAACTGCCCGTGGCGCAAACTGTGCATACAGCACCGCTGGCCGCCGAAGAAGACGAGTTGGAAATCGAGTCGCCCTTTATTGAGAGCCATCCGGTCATTGCCGGCACGCAGGAAGAAGCAGAATCCGACAGCGATGGTGGTTTTTCTTACGTTGGCGGATTCAAGCCTATGGCCCCGCGTACGGATCGTCCCGTTCAGCAGCGCAGCAGCAATATGTTCCCGCTGCATTTCCTGAACTCGGCGCTGCACCATAAACAACACCGCAACGACAAAAAATCTGCGAATTAGCCACACGCTAATCGCAGATTCACGCTAGCCCGGTCGTCGGATGACGCATCGTCACAAAATCTTAACAATTCGTTAATTTTCATCGCCGCCAATCCGTCCTATACTAGTGGTAACAATAATAGGTTTCCTTCTGACTTTTGTGTCTTAAACGATGGGAAAAAAGCTCACTCCCCGCAGCAGTTGAACATAGGGCGTCAAGCCCAGAAACATTAGTAGATTAAGGGAGTGGTTATGACCGAGCAGCAGCGTTTTAACGCCATTTTTTCACGTATACAAGCATTGTACGATAAGACGTTTCCAGCCAGTGCCGGTTGGCGTCCGAATATTCAGGTCACACAAATGGGCACGGCAACGCATTCACCTGAATACAGAGCCTTGCAGATGTCCAATATGATGCGGGCTATTGAGATTAGCCGCATTGAGGGCGGATCGACTGCACTGCAATCGGGCATGAATATCAAAGACATTGACAAACTCATGTCATCTCAGGGTGATGCCTCTCTCTTTCGTGAATTGGAACCTTTCTCTCTCAGAGGCTTTTCTATGCCCCAAGAAGTAGCGCGGGCGGAAAATTGGCTGGCCAGACAAACCGGCGATACCGTGTTCTTTGCTCGTAAAACCGCCGAAGCAGGCCGAGCGCTAACCGCTTCCACTCGCGCCATGGAAGAATTTACCAGAAGCGTCAATCAACGACTGAAAGCGGCAGGCATTACCATACCTGAAGGGGGAATTCCCATGAGCCTGCTGAACGCGACTGAACAAGCTCGTTTTGAAGCGCTAAATAATAATGCTCTAGCTAGCAATAACAACCTGATGGCCGCATTACATGCGGAACACCCAACCCTTAGCTACGAAGACATCAAAGCAAAAGCGGACCAGATGCGTACTGCCGCTGAAACCAGTATACGCGGACGCACCCCTGCCCCAACTCGGATTATCCACCCATGGAACGATCCCTCTGTTCCGCGTATCAATCGTGGCTTCGAATGGTTTGGATTACCTCCTGGATTGGGAGACCCAGGCGACCTTCGACTACCTACGCCAGGCAGAATAGAAACCCGCGCCCCAGACGCCGTGATCGGCCGCGCCCGACAATTTGTAGAAGCCCAACATGGTGATTACCGCGAGCCAGCACCGGAAGATCTGACCGGCAGCGGCGTCGGCGCGCGCGCCGCTCAGCGCGGCACCCCCACCCGCACTGTGGGATGATGGAAATATCAGCACCGCACTTCGGAGTGGCAGGCGGATGCCGCTCCGATTTCTTTTTAAGAATCATAGCCTGAACATCTATTACTTTTATTTTTACTGAAGAAAACACGTCAATACCTTGTTATTTAATTATAATGACACCAAAACACTCCGGCATACACCCCACCCCCACCCTGCAATTTTTATGCTTCTACTTAACCTTTACTTAAGAAGTCTGTGTTAAAGCTTGGGATAACAACAACAAAAACTGATGACGACGACTGCCGTTTTCAGACTGAGGAGGTGAGCTATGGAAACAAGACTAAAAATCTTGCATATCGAGGATAATCCCCGCGATGCAATGTTGATGCAGGCACTGATCGCCAGCAACAACCCCCACTATGATCTCGTCCATGTGGACAATCTTCGCGAAGCACTCAGCAGCATCAAATCGCAAGGCTATAATGCCGTGATGCTCGATCTGAGCCTGCGCGACGCCACTGCTAAGGACAGCGTGCGCGCTATCCGCAGCCAGAATCCCGAACTGCCAATCATTGTGGTGGGCGGACTGGATGACAACGAACGTGCGCTGGAAGCATTGGAAGAAGGCGCTCAGGAGTGTGTGGTGAAGGGCCATAGCGATGGCACCGTCATCAACATGGCGCTGCAATCGTCGCTGCGTCGTAAGGCTGCTGAAACCCGCCTGCGCACCAAATCGAACTATGATGAGCTGACCGGCCTGCCCAACGGCAACCTGTTTGCCGAACATCTGCACCACGCCATCGACCGCGCGCAACGCTGGGAGCGTAAATTGTCGGTGATGTTCATTGACCTGTATGGCATGGAGCATGTGGCACGCAAACACGGCCAGATCGCCTGCAACAAGGCGCTGATGGAGCTGTCCTGCCGCATCAACACCACCCTGCGCAACACTGACATCATCGCCCGCTATAGCGATGACCAGTTTGTGGTGCTGCTGGATGATCACAGCAAATATATGGAGCGTTCCAGCAAAGCCATTTGCAGCAAGCTGCAAAAATCGCTGGATGAGCCGTATAGCTACAAAGATAAGCAGCTGGATATTTCCGCGAATATCAGCGTGGCGATTCTGGAAGAAGGGCAATGGCACTATCGTCCGGCATCGGCATCGCGCTTTATTCCGGCCAGCACCGGCGTGCATCCGCTACTCGATAGCGTCGCCAGCCTGCTACACTAGAATTCAACCGAATAAAACCTCTTACACGACCGATTGTTACGGCACGGAAGCGCTCGCGCTTTCGTGCTTTTTTCTTGGTCACCCCCCTCCGATAATCACGGGATAGTGCCCGCATAGATTTTGACTTTTGACCCAAAAAGGGTTAAAAGTAATTAACCATGCATGATTCGTTTTTTCGCCTGTCGCACAGGACCGCTTTTGTGGATGTAATTTTGCATCAGCTATCAACTTCGTTATCGCTACATCACGCCTGAGTGCGACTTCGATAGGGCAAACCCGCGCAATTATGGTAGCGTGGGGACAGATTGGTGCGCTCTGGCAGGCGGAAAGAACAAAAGTTAGGGTCGTACGTCTATGTGCTTTATCTGTTTGCAGTCTGGCTATGAATCAGGCCGTCATCCCGGCTATCTGGCCGCCAATATAGACTACTCTTCTCCCGATTTTGATCGCACCTGGCAGTATCGCGATGTCAATGCGGCAAACATCCGCCTGCAGAATGCCGTCAAAACGCAACAGCTTTCCGACAATGCCGCCACGCTGGTCGATAACACCTCATGGACAGGTGCCTACGGTGCCACCGCACGCGCCGCTACCGTTCATTATACCTTCAACATCAGCGCGCTGGATGATGCGTTGGTGTTTGCCACCGATATCCGCGCTTTCACCTTGGCAGAACAGACGGCGGCGCTTGGCATTATGGCCAAGCTCGCCGCTATCACTAATCTCACCTTCACGCAAGCCAGCTCTCCTGGCGCTGCAGACCTGACCTTTTATGTCGGCGACATTACCTACGCCGGCGTGATTGGTATCACCGCGGTCAGCGCCAGCGGCTCCAAAATGGAAGAAGCCGCGCTGGGTATGGATGTGATTGAAAACAATTTTTCAACACCCGGCACCGATGATTACCTGACACTGCTGCATGAAATGGGGCATGCGGTGGGTCTCAAGCACCCCGGCAACTA
>Ga0214923_10007875_pt1 | contig 11487 bp, 9 predicted proteins | sample LL1510_MetaG_FD_177993 | JGI IMG/M metagenome (GOLD analysis project Ga0214923, IMG submission 177993) | Freshwater microbial communities from Lake Lanier, Atlanta, Georgia, United States - LL-1510 | ecosystem: Environmental > Aquatic > Freshwater > Lake | place: USA: Georgia | collected 2015-10-15 | reverse complement strand
CGCGCATACAGGGGGGAGAGCCCGCACAACAATTAGGTAGAGATGCAAACAATGCTCTTTTAAAAGCAACAACCAATTTAAAAACTTTTCAGGATGAATTCATCTCAAATGAACATTTGCTGATGGGTATTTTACAGGGTAGTGATGATATGGCTGCTGCCTTAAAAGCTGCAGGTTTAACTGAAAAGGGATTGATTACTGCCATCAAAGATTTACGCAAAGGAGAAAGCATACAATCTGCAACTCAGGAAACCCAGCATAATACGCTAACCAAGTATGCCAAAAATTTAAATGACCTTGCCCGACAAGGGAAATTAGATCCTGTAATTGGAAGGGATGAAGAAATCAGAAGAACCCTTCACATACTAACACGCAGAACAAAAAATAATCCGATATTGGTAGGAGAGCCCGGAGTAGGTAAAACAGCCATAGTTGAGGGTCTCGCCATGCGGATTATCAACGGGGATGTACCCGAAAATCTAAAATCAAAAATAATTTTTGCCCTGGATATGGGGCAGCTGATTGCAGGAGCCAAATACAAAGGCGAATTTGAAGAACGTTTAAAAGGAGTTGTTAAGGAAGTAACCTCAAGTGATGGAGAGATCATTTTATTTATAGATGAAATACATACCCTAATTGGAGCCGGAGGGGGTGAAGGGGCAATGGATGCAGCAAACATCTTGAAACCCGCTCTTGCAAGAGGAGAATTAAGAGCCATCGGTGCAACTACACTAAATGAATATCAAAAATATTTCGAAAAAGATAAGGCGCTGGAGAGAAGATTTCAAAAAGTAATCATTGATGAACCCTCCAATGAAGATGCAATTTCAATTTTACGAGGACTCAAAGACAGATATGAAACCCATCACCATGTTCGCATTAAGGATGAAGCAATTATTGCTGCGGTGGAATTATCGGCACGATACATGACAGATCGGTTTTTACCCGATAAGGCTATTGACCTGATTGATGAAAGTGCAGCCAAGTTAAGACTGGAAATGAATTCCATGCCGGAAGAATTGGATAAACTCGAAAGACAAATTCGGCAATTGGAAATTGAGCGGGAAGCAATTAAAAGAGAGAATGATGAAACAAAACTGAAAGAACTGAATATCGAAATTAGTAACCTGGCAGTTGAGCGAGATACCCTAAAAGCTCGTTGGAAACAGGAAAAAGAATTGGTTGAAAAAGTTCAGGCTGCCAAGGCTTCCATAGAAGATCTCAAATTGCAGGCCGATCAGGCAGAGAGAAACGGAGAATATGGAAAGGTTGCTGAAATTCGTTATGGTAAAATAAAAGAGCAGGAAGCTTTCATACAAGAATTAACTGCAGCGATTGATGCTTCAACTGAAAAACGATTACTTAAGGAAGAAGTGGATGCAGAAGATATCGCAGAGAATGTTGCAAAGGCAACAGGAATACCTGTTACCAAAATGATGCAGGGTGAAAGAGAAAAACTACTACACCTGGAAGATGAGTTGCATAAGCGGGTAGTAGGGCAGGAAGAAGCAATTACTGCAGTTGCAGATGCCATTCGCAGAAGTCGTGCCGGATTGCAGGATCCCCGAAAACCAATAGGCTCTTTCATATTTTTAGGTACCACTGGTGTTGGTAAAACCGAGCTAGCTAAAGCATTGGCAGATTATTTGTTTGATGATGAAAGTATGATGACGCGGATAGATATGAGTGAGTATCAGGAAAAGCATACTGTATCCCGGTTAGTGGGTGCACCTCCCGGTTATGTGGGTTATGATGAAGGAGGACAATTAACCGAATCGATTAGAAGAAAACCGTATAGTGTTGTTTTATTGGATGAAATTGAAAAAGCACATCCGGATGTTTGGAATGTTTTACTGCAGGTATTGGATGATGGTCGTTTAACAGATAATAAGGGAAGAGTGGTAAATTGTAAGAATACCATTATTATTATGACCAGTAATATTGGAAGTCATTTAATTCAGGATGCTTTTGAAAGAGTTACGGAAGAGAATGTTGATGAGGTTACAGAAAAGGCCAAGGTGGAAGTGATGAATCTCTTGCGTCAGACCATACGACCCGAATTTTTGAACCGTGTAGATGAAATCATTATGTTCAGGCCATTAATGAAAAAACAAATCCTGGATATTGTAAAAATTCAGTTGGCAGGATTGCAGGAAATGACTGCAAAAAATCAGGTGCAATTGGAGTTTAGCGATTATTTACTCGACTTATTGGCTGAACAGGGATTTGATCCCCAATTAGGTGCAAGACCTCTAAAACGTTTAATTCAGAAACAGATTGTAAATGCGTTGAGTAAGAAATTGTTATCTGGAGAAATCGATCATACCAAAAAAGTATTGGTGGATGCTTTCGATGGAATAGTAGTTTTTCGTAACGAATAAAATATGCTACCTACACTTTTGGAAAGTTCAGAACTTTCCAAAAGTGTAGGTAGCATCAACTGAGTAATTAGGCAACTGATTGCTCTTAAAAATCACTATAGCTCTTTGCCCGCAGCAGTAACTGATCGTTTTTTGAAACGGTATTTAGATATTCGGGTAAATCTTTAATGCTGATCCATTGCGCATCATCCCGAAATGTTTTCCAATGTGCATCCCGGTCGGCCATATTATTGAAGCTGGTCATATACATCAGATTTGGCATCTTACTGCCGGCCACCACTTCCCCATAAAATACAGCATTGAAATTGAGTCTTTTGAATAAGCTAATTTCTCCTCCTTCATTAAACATTTTTACTTTTTGGCGATACAATCGTTCTGTTGGTCCCTCATAGCTCCTCAGTTCATAAATGTGATTTTCTTTCAAATCTGTTAACTGGGGTAACTCGTATTTGGGCATCAGCGGAAAAGCTTGAATAACGATATTTTCCATTCTTTGATATGGGGGGGCATCATAAGCGGCATCCCAAAATGCTGTTCCTGCTTCTCGCAATACCGGGTCGGTAAGAGGTAGATCTTCTACCTGCGATAGCTTATTTAGATTACCGATGGGTATAAAAACATACAGTTTTGTTTCTTTCGAAGTATCGGGCACTGCAGGATAAAAAATACCAATATTTGAATAACCTGCCCGGTGAAGTGCAGGCAGATATGCAGTAGACAAATAATTGTCCATTGCACTTACCTGTTCTTGCGAACGTAGCTGATAAACTTTTATCAGGTAATACATTCTTTTTGCAGGTATAAAGGAAGTAGTTGCAATGAAAACAAACAATAGCAAAAGAGAAGCTAAATAATTTGATATCTTTTTCATAAGTATTTATTCTGGTTGAATGAGGCGATGAATTAATAGGGCAGTCCGTTGAATCAATAATGGAAATTCTTTTAAGTTAATGGTTTCACCTGGTGCATGGGCTCCTTTTCCTGAAGCACCCAAGCCATCTACACTGCTTAGGTATTGAGCTACATAAGAGATATCACCCGCACCTCTTGCCCCAGGGTCACCAGCTACAGTTGGACCGAGACCCATAGTAATTGTTACATCACTAATAATTTTTCTAATGGCATCATTGCCTTCGGTTGGTTCCATTGCCGGAATACCATCTCTGAATGAAATACTGGCAGCTGTACCCTGCAGATTTTGCATAGTGATGGCTTTCATTTTTTCTCTTGCTGCATTTTTTTGTTTTTCGGTAAGGAAACGCAGATCGCCCGTTACAGTTACTGCTGGAGAAATAATATTGGTTTTGCCAATCGCTTCTCCTTTGGCTGTTTTTTCATTGTAATTCATTTCAGAACCCCCAATAATAATACCCGGATTAAAAGTGAGGTATTTTTCTGTACTTAATTCTTCTCGAAAACTATTTACAATTCGGGCAGCTTCATAAATAGCGCCATAGCCGGCATTAGGAGTGAAGATAGTTGCTGAGTGTCCTGTTTTAGCAGTTACCTTTAATTCCCATCCACTGGAACCGCGGCGTGCTGTAGCTACATTTTTTAATCCATTGGCACCTTCAAATCCCAGCGCTATATCACATGTTTTGGCACGGTCGATAAAGTCTTTTCGCGAAACACTGGTTGGAGTGCCCGCACGCTCTTCGTCTCCTGTGAAGTAAGCAACTATGGTGGCATCTTTCAATAACCCCAATTCTTCTAATACCTGTAATGCAATGATAGCTATAACATCCCCGCCCTTCATATCATTTACACCTTGTCCGGTTGCCGTAGAATCGTTTAGCCGGCGATAGGGGTTTGGGGGCATATCCGGTTCGAAAACGGTATCAAGATGCCCGATCAAAAATAATTTCTTGCCCTTTGTTCCTCTCCGGGTGGCAACCAGATGACCAGCCCTGCGAAGTGAGTCAGGTAAACTTACCCACTCATTGGTAAACCCAGCTTTGGAAAATTCACGAGCAAATACATCACCCACTTTTTTAACACCACTGATATTTAATGTGCCACTATTGATATTAACTGACTCCTGCAACAGGGCTTCTGCATAGCCCAATTTTTTATTTACTGCATCAACAATTTTTTGCTCCTGTGGATTCATCTTTTGAGCCAACAAAGTGGTGGTATAAAAAATCCAGCATAGGAAAAAGATTTTTTTCATAAATGATATTACATTTTTAATAGGTTATCAATTCTATTTTAAGTGCTTGGTTGCCGACAGGCAAATATCCTTTGTTTTACAATAGGGTAATGTAAAAATACTTAGCATACACCAAATACAACGAGTATATTTGCAGATATGCAAAGTCCTAGCTTTTTATTATACGGAGCAAATGGCTATACAGCCGGATTAATCATTCGAATGTCTGCTGAATATGGTGTTAAGCCCATTTTGGCAGGAAGGAATGAGGCGTCCATTCGGGCTTTAGCATCCCAATATTCACTTGAATACCGAATTGCTTCACTAGATCGGCAGGAGGAAGTAGACGCTATGTTAAAAGGCATTTCAGTGGTTTTACACGCAGCCGGACCTTTTCAGCATACAGCTTTACCTATGATGGAAGGATGCCTCAGAAATGGTACGCATTATCTGGATATTACGGGTGAAATTGCTGTTTTTGAGTTAGGTAAACGCATGAATCAACGGGCACTTGATGCAGGAATTTTGATAATGCCGGGTGTAGGCTTCGATGTAGTACCTACCGATTGTATGGCATTATTTGTTAAAAATCATTTACCGGATGCTTCTCACCTTGAAATTGCATTTGCTACGTTGGGAGGAATGTTATCACATGGTACTGCCACTACAATGGCTGAAAATCTCGGTGGAACAGGTGCAGAGCGGGTGAATGGAAAGATTGTAAAAAAACCCCTTGGGGAAAAAGGAAAATGGATTGATTTTGGATTGAAAAAAATCTTCTGCATGTCTATACCCTGGGGTGATATATCTACCGCATACACAACTACAGCCATTCCCAATATCATTACCTATACTCGATCATCGCCGGGAACTTTTAAAATGCTCCAATGGCAGGGTGTATTCAATTGGGCTCTTCGATTGAATTTCGTTAGAAATTATTATAAGAAAAAAATCAAACAAAAACCTGCTGGACCTTCGGATGAAATGCGTGAAAAAGCAACTAGTCTGATATGGGTAAAAGGTACAAATGATGCCGGTACCTCATTCACTGCCCGACTCCGGGCTCCCGAAGGATATACGCTTACAGCAATAACAAGTTTACTAATTACGCGAAAGGTTTTATCTGGATCTGTAGCCCCCGGTTATCATACGCCGGCAGCCTTGTTTGGAGCAGATTTGATTTTAGAAGTCCCCAATACACAAAGGGTAATCGTTACTGAAGCATAATATATGAACAATAATCGCAGTGCCGCCATCGGCTTTATCTTCATTACTTTATTGATTGATGTAGTTGGGTTTGGTATCATCATCCCTGTAATTCCATCTCTAATCAGTCACCTTACCCGTAACCCCGATATGAGTTATACAGCACGAATTGGGGGATGGTTAACCTTTACTTTTGCCATCATGCAATTTTTGTTTGCACCTGTTTTGGGAAGTTTGAGTGATAAATATGGCCGCAGACCAGTTTTGTTGTTTTCGCTATTTGGTTTTGGTATTGACTATATTCTCCTTTCATTTGCACCCAGTATTGCCTGGCTTTTTTTGGGTAGAGCTATAGCAGGCATAACTGGTGCCAGCTTCACCACAGCCGCAGCCTATATTGCCGACATAAGTACTCCGGAAAACAGAGCCAAAAATTTTGGTATGATTGGAGCTGCATTTGGACTTGGTTTTGTAATAGGACCTATCTTGGGTGGTTTCTTAGGTGAATTGGGAGAACGAGTACCTTTTATGGTTGCTGCAGGATTGGCTTTTACAAACTGGCTCTATGGATATTTTGTATTACCAGAATCACTAAAAGCAGAAAATAGACGACCATTCGATATAAAGCGAGCTAACCCTATTGGATCATTATTACATTTAAAGAAATATCCGGCAGTCGGTGGTTTGATTGGTAGCTTTATTTTCATTTACCTGGCTTCTCATGCAGTTAATAGTAACTGGAGCTTTTTTACCATAGAGCGGTTTCAATGGTCTAAGAAAATGATTGGAATTTCTTTAGGAGTTGTGGGCGTTTTAGTAGGAGCTGTGCAAGGAGGATTGGTAAGGGTTGTAAATCCAAAAATTGGAAATGAACGAAGTGTATACCTCGGACTCAGTTTATACGCATTGGGAATGTTGTTGTTTGCTTTTGCATCCTCTACCTGGATGATGTTTGTGTTCTTGGTTCCTTATTGCTTAGGGGGAATTTCCGGTCCGGCACTACAATCTATTATTTCATCACATGTACCAGCTAATGAGCAAGGTGAATTACAGGGAGCATTAACAAGTTTAATCAGTTCAACAACGATAGTAGGTCCATTAATGATGACCAGCTTGTTTTCTTATTTTGTTAGTCCGAAAGCTCCAGTTTATTTCCCGGGGGTTTCTTTTTTATTGGGATTTTTATTGATGTTGTCTAGTGCAATCTGGGCGTATATGTCTTTGAAGAAAGAAAAATATGATTCAGTAAGTTAGTGCAACTGCTTCAGATGAAATCGGATTCTTAAGATGAATGCAACTATCATCAGGAACGCACACATTTCTATTATAAATTTTTCTGCATCCAGCCAGTCAGGTGAACGATCTTTTAATAGGGGATCCATAAAGATGCCATGTACAAAAAATAAAATGGTGAGTAAATAGGAGAGTAAATGAATATTTTTCCAAAGCCTAAATCCCAATCTTTTTTTTATCAATTTCTGAGTGGTGATAATTATTAAGAGTATGCCCAGCATGGATAAGCTTCCCAACCAAACAAATATGGGTTGCTTCGGTGCTGCTAATCCCCAAAACAAATGCTGCCAGGAAAATCCTAATGATTTATCCATAACTACCAGACTGGCATGAAGTAAAACCAGCAACCAAGCTATATAGGCAGTATAATTATGTAGTTGGGTTAGATTTAATTTTTGAATTAAATCTGGTAATTTTTTCCAAAATGCTAGGCGAACATACGCAACGGAAAGTAGCATGCCCATCAAAAAATTAAGTGTAAGTAGGCAGCAAGCCAAAATTCCCAGTGCTCCCGATACATCTAAGTAACTAATTGAAAACATAGTACAACCAATTTTTATAACAAATCCCGTTGCAAAAGGAAGCGATAAAGATATTATTTTACTTCAATTCTATTTGTATATTTTATATAATAGGTTGATGAATAGTGATTTATCTGTAAATGTTCCTTGTGTGCATACTGTTAAAGCTTGTATTAGATTAGGAAAGACCAATAAGTAAGAGTACCTTTGCTCTTTATTTATTTTTCAAATTTAACAATGAGCACACAAATCACAGGAACTGTAAAGTTCTTTAATGAGGAAAAAGGGTTTGGCTTTATTAAGCACGACCAGTCCGGAACAGAAACTTTCGTACACGCCAACGGATTAATCGATCAGATTGAGGCGAACGACAAAGTAATTTTTGATGTAGAGCAAGGTCGTAAGGGCCCGAATGCCGTTAACGTTAAGCGTATGCAATAAACATTCATCATTATCTGTTATACAGCCCGCCTGGTTTATTGCCTTGCGGGCTGTTTTATTGTTGGGAGGCTGTTAACGCTTCCTTAGGCTCTATCCACTCTATTATTAGTATATTTGACTTTCAATTTTGATTCATGTCGGTTTTAATTGAACAACTTCAGCAATCACTGGAATATATCCGAACCCGATGCAGTAAGGATGCCGGTATAGGCATTATTTTAGGCAGCGGCTTAAGTAATCTTGCACACCAAATAGTGGCAGTTGAATCAATTCCATATCAGGATATCCCTCATTTTCCTGTTAGTACAGTGGAGGGTCATACTGGTCGTTTGATTTTTGGAACCCTGGGTGGTGTGCCGGTTTGGGTGATGTCGGGTCGCTTTCATTATTATGAGGGTTATACCCCACAACAGGTCGCATATCCCGTTAGAGTAATGCATATGCTGGGTGTGCATACACTTTTATTGTCCAATGCTGCCGGTGGAGTGAATCCAGATTTTAGCGTAGGAGATTTGATGATTATTCGTGATCATATCAGTCTGTTTCAAGTGAATCCATTATTGGGAAAAAATGAAGAGTCTCTCGGAACCCGCTTCCCCGATATGAGCGAACCCTATAACAAAGATCTTATACATCGCGTTAAACTAATTGCAGCAGAACAGCAGATCCAATTGCATGAAGGGGTGTATTTGGGAGTAACCGGACCAACTTTTGAAACTCGTGCTGAATATAAAATGATTCGTGTTTTGGGAGGGGATGCCGTGGGAATGAGTACTGTACAGGAAACAATCGCAGCAGTTCATGCCGGAATGAAAGTGTTTGCTATAAGCGTAATTACCGATTTAGGGATTCGGGAAGAAGAGAATATCATTACACATGAAGAGGTTCTGGAGGCCGCTGCAGCAGCCGAACCCAAGTTAACATTACTCTTTACCCGCTTGGTAAAAGATATTGCTTCCTGAGAACTATTCATGTATACAATGCGTGTAATTCAATTGTTAATCATTTATTCAATCTGCAGCTGGTGGATAATACCTGCCAGCGCACAAACTCGCACATATAATGCCAATTCCGGAGGAAACCAGAATAACAGTAATCTTACCTATGATAGTCAGGGCCGACCCATCCGAAAAAATACTGGCAATGATTCTCTGAAGCGGCGGGATAACCTGGCAGATTCCATTACTATTTTTTATAGGTATTTTGATTCAACACGAAATCGATTGTTGGATTCCTCCATAAATGATTATTCATTGCGATCCCCGCTTCCCTATAATTATTATACTACTGGAAATTTGGGTTCGGCTGCTCACCCATACTTGTTTACCCCTAACCTCCAGCCAGGCTTTGATCCGGGATTTCATGCTTTTGATATTTATCGATTCACACTTGAGAATACTCGTTTATTTCAATCGACCCGGCCCTATACAGAATTTAATTATTCCCTAGCAAGTAGTGCCGAGCAAATGATTAGCTTCCTGCATACACAAAACAAAAAAAGTAATTTTAATTTTTCCATAGAATATCGATTCAATAATGCTCCGGGAAATTTGAAAAATCAAAATGCCAGTATTAATAATTTTCGTTTCACCTCCCGCTACCAGACTTTAAATAAAAGATACGAGGGACAATTGATTTTTTTTTCGAATAAAAATGCTGCATCAGAAAATGGCGGATTACAAAATGAAGCCCGTTTAGACAGCTTATTCAATGATGCATTTGAATTGAGCACCCGCTTAGGTATTGCCGGCATCGCATCCCGAAATCCTTTTAATACAAGAGTAAATACAGGTAATATTTATAAAGAGTCTGTGCTTTTTTTCAGACATCATTTCGATCTGGGAACCAAGGATTCCTTGGTAACCGATTCATCCGTAATTAAGTTGTTCTACCCCCGCATTCGACTTGAACATGATTTTGAATATAGCAATCGTGAATATCAATTTATTGATTATAATATCGACTCAGTAAATTCTCAGCGCTATAAACAATATTTTAATGCATTGAATACTAATGATTCTCTTAGGTATGTTGATAAATGGGATAAGATTAGTAATACATTCAGCATTATTTCTTATCCAGAAAAAAATAATTTGAGTCAATTTTTAAAAGTAGGGGTTACGCTTGAAAATATTCAGGGAAAAGTGTACGATACAATTGCCAGCAGTGGATTGTATAATATTTTTGCAGCCGCTGAGTATAGAAATCGAACCCGAAACCAGGTATGGGATATTGAGACAAGGGGTAAATTGTATGTAAACGGATTGAATGCCGGTGATTATGACGCATTGGTAAGTCTGAAAAAAAGTTTGGGTAAAAAAATAGGATCACTCAGTTTGGGATTTCAAAATGTAAATAAATCCCCTGCACAATTATTCGATCCTTTCAGCAGTTTCCCTGTGAACAATCGTGCAGCAAACTATAATAAGCAAAATATTATCCGCTTTTTTGGTGTATACGATAATCCGCTACAAAAATTGCAATTGTCGGGTAGTTACTATGGGGTTAGTAATTATATGTATTTCGATAGTTTCTTTACTGCACGTCAGGAGGCAACTTTATTTAACGTTTTGCAGTTTAATTTAACCAAGCAATTCCGATTATCCAGATATTGGAACTGGTATGCCGAAGTACACCTGCAACAAGCAACCGGTGATCCACCTGTTAAACTTCCTCTATTATTTACCCGCAATCGACTTGCATTTGAGGGCGTATTTTATAAGAACCTCAACCTTTCTACCGGGTTTGAATTGATTTATCATAGTCCATACCAGCGAGATAATTATTCTCCCTTTCTCGGACAATTTTTTGTTCAAAGCTCCCAAACTTTTTCTAACCGGCCCGACATCAACTTTTTCACGCATTTCAGAATCCGAAGTTTCAAAGGATTTTTCCGGGTAGAAAACTTGAACACATTGAGTTTCAAGAATGGCGTTAAGTTCTCGGAACTCAGTAAACTGGCTCCCCATTATCCCAATACCGGTTTATGGTTGCGATTTGGTTTTTGGTGGAGTTTTGTGAATTAACACTCCTTTTTGCACTTCTAAATAGCGATTCTGAAAAAATTGGTACCTTTGCAATGTGATGAAACGTCTCTTAGCCCTCATATTGAGTTTGAGTTTTATCGCTGCCAGTAGCGGCGCTTCAGTTTCTGTTCACTATTGCAGAGGTAAAATCAGTAGCGTATCGCTCTCAATATTACCTAAAGCTGCTTGTAAATGTGGCAAGAAAGGGAAGATGGGTTGTTGCAAAACAGAAACCCGTTTGGTTAAGTTAACAGATAATGCCAAGCAACAGTCAATTACTACTGCTCCTGCAATGCCTGTTATTGAATGGGAACCCATTGCCAGTCAGTCGTTATTACAACCAGTTTCAATAGCTGATGCAATTATTCCAATCTCATCCAGTCCACCCGGATCAGAGCAACACGCTATCTATCTACGTAACCGGGTATTTCGTCTATAAGTTGTTTTTTGTTTTCTTTTGATTTGCTGAC
>Ga0214923_10007874_pt1 | contig 11488 bp, 6 predicted proteins | sample LL1510_MetaG_FD_177993 | JGI IMG/M metagenome (GOLD analysis project Ga0214923, IMG submission 177993) | Freshwater microbial communities from Lake Lanier, Atlanta, Georgia, United States - LL-1510 | ecosystem: Environmental > Aquatic > Freshwater > Lake | place: USA: Georgia | collected 2015-10-15 | reverse complement strand
TATCAATTAATTGTTTCTGCTCCAGCTGGTAAAGAGACTTACACGTTGGAAGTAAAGTCAGCAGGTTCGGCAACTCTTTTTGCCAAGGATACGTTGCTGTCTCGTTTCAGCTTTGATGGCAAACAAGTGAAGATCAATTATGCACCTGCTCCTGTTCGTCAGCGCCCTGTTGCAGATTCTTCCAGAAGAGGAATGGGAGGTCGTTTCCCCGGCATGGCAGAGTCATCCTTACCATTGACGGCTACGCGTCTCAGTGGTGTTTCCAATGGAAGCGAGTGGAATGGTGTGGGTACTGATTCATTGGGTAATCCATTAACATGGACGGCTTCATTAGTTAAGCAGACCCCTCCAACTCTTGACACGGCGCGTAAAAAAGATATTCCGGCTTTAGGCAAAGTGACGTATCCATTTTTACCTTTTGGTTGGGAAGATGGGCAACAGCCAAAATCTGAAACAATTCTTATCCGCAATGCAACAGTTTGGACTAACGAAAAGCAAGGAGTATTGAAAAATACGGATGTGCTTTTGCGTGATGGAAAAATTGCGGCAGTTGGTCAAGCTTTGGTTGCTACCGATGCGCGTGTCATAGATGGCACAGGCAAGCATGTCACCGCAGGAATTATTGATGAACACTCTCATATTGCGGCAGCATCGATCAATGAAGGGGGGCAATCTGTTACATCTGAAGTGAGAATCAGTGATAACTTAAATCCAGATGATATCAATATTTACCGTCAGCTCAGTGGCGGTGTTACGACTTCACATATTTTACACGGCTCAGCCAATGTAATTGGCGGACAAACACAGCTGATTAAAATGAGATGGGGTGCAAATGATGAAGGGTTGAAGTTTCGTAACTGGCCAGGGCAGATCAAATTTGCATTGGGCGAAAATGTAAAACGTTCTGCTTCTCCCAATGGTAATAATCGTTACCCCGATACACGTATGGGAGTAGAGCAAGTGTTGGTTGATGCATTTACACGTGCAAAAGATTACCAAAAGCAGTGGCAAGAATATGAAACTGCACGTAAGGCGTATGAATTGAACAAGAATAAAAAAACAGGAACGCCTCCTGTTGCGCCACGCAGAGATTTAGAATTGGATGCATTGGTTGAAATTTTGGAAAAGCGTCGCTTCATCACCTGTCACTCTTATGTGCAAAGTGAAATCAATGGTGCCATGGAAGTAGCTAATAAAATGGGCTACACGGTCAATACGTTTACCCACATTTTGGAAGGATATAAGGTGGCTGACAAAATGAAGAAACATGGTTCGTTCGCCTCTACCTTCTCTGATTGGTGGGCGTATAAAATGGAAGTAGAAGATGCTATTCCTTACAATGCTGCAATTATGCAAAAAGTTGGTTTGACCGTTGCGATTAATTCTGATGATGCTGAAATGGCAAGACGCTTAAATCAAGAGGCAGCTAAAATTGTGAAGTATGGTGGTGTGACTGAAGAAGAAGCCTTGAAAATGGTGACATTAAATCCTGCAAAGATGTTGCATGTAGAAGATCGCGTAGGTAGTTTGCTTCCAGGTAAAGATGCGGATGTTGTGGTATGGAGTGACCATCCACTTAGTATTTATGCAAAGTCATTGTATACAATTGTAGATGGGGTAGTTTATTTTGATCGTCAAAAAGATGAAGTATTGCAAAAACAAGTTGACCAGGAAAGAACTCGCCTGGTGCGCAAAATGAACGGTGAAAAGCGAAGTGGAGCGCCTACCATTCCTGCACAACCCAGCTACCAATTGATGCATACATGTTCTGATCATGGACATAGCCATGGTCTATTGGTAATTGATAATGATTAATCTACAAATGAATAAACTGATTGTCATGAAAAAGTTTGTAATAAGTTTTTACCTGATTGGAGCGGCCCTTGGAGTATTTGCGCAGGAAACGGTATTGCCTGCAAAAGAGCAAAAGGGTAGCTATTATTTAACCAATGCAACTATTCACGTTGGTAATGGTAAAGTGATCAACAATGGCACCATTAAAGTGACGAATGGAAAAATTGAGGCCGTGGGAGATAATATTGCCATTCCTGCTGGAGCTGATAATGTGACTGACTTGAAAGGACAGGATCTATATCCCGGATTGATTTTACCAACCAGCACCTTAGGATTGATTGAGATCAGCTCCGTGCGTGCAACGCAGGATGCCAGGGAGATTGGTGATATGAATCCCAGTGTCCGCTCTATTGTAGCATACAACACCGATTCTAAAGTGATTAATACGTTGCGATCTAATGGAATTCTAATCGCAAACATTGTACCCCAAGGAAATTTCGTAGCGGGTACTTCTTCACTTGTGCAGTTAGATGCTTGGAACTGGGAAGATGCTGCTTATAAAACAGATGCAGGATTACATGTATATATGCCTACGTTATTGCCACGCCCTAGTTTTGGTGGTCGGGGAGGCGGAGGAGGGGGAATGGGTAATTTTGGTGGACAAGGAGGGGGTGACCCTGTAAAAGAGGGGTTAGAAAAAATGGAAGAATTAAAAACATTTTTCCGTGAGGCAAAGGCCTATCAACAATTAACAGATCGAAAAGCCACTAATCTTAAATTTGAAGCTGTAAAAGGATTGTTTGATAAAAAGCAAAAGCTTTACATGCATGCTAATACTACCAAGCAAATTCTGGTTGCACTTGATTTTGTTAAAGAGTTTGGGTTTGATATGGTGATTGTAGGGGGTAGCGAAAGTTATCAGGTTGCTGATTTATTGAAACAACATGAGGTGTCTGTGATTTTACAGCAACCACACAGTTTGCCTACTGCAACAGATGATGATGTGGATCAGCCCTACAAAACAGCGGCACAACTTCAAAAAGCGGGCGTTCTCTTTTCTATTTCAGATGACGATTCTCAAACACGTGGAAGAAACCTCGCATTCAATGCAGGAACAGCTGCAGCGTATGGTCTGGATAAGGAAGCGGCATTAGCGGCCATTACACTGAATGCGGCACGTATTATGGGAGTTGCGGATAAAACCGGAAGTATTGAAGTAGGTAAAGATGCTAATATCGTTGTTAGCAGCGGTGATTTACTAGATATGAAAAGTAGCAATGTTACAGCCGCCTTTATCCAAGGAAGAAAAATTGATCTTACCGATAAGCACAAATTGCTCAATGAACGTTATGAGCAGAAATACGAATTAAAAGCACCACGGAAAGGCTTCTAATCAGAGGTCTTTCCCGTGGCATTGCTTAAACTTCTTGCCGCTTCCGCAGGGGCAAGGGTCGTTTCTTCCAATTTTAGGACCTGTAGTCACGGGAACAGGTTTATCTTTTTCATCTGCACCATATTCTTGTCCAGCTGCATCCACTTCTTCTTTGTTTGCGTGCATGCGACTCATATCTGTACGTTGTTGGCGACCTTCTTTGAGTGAAGCTTGATTGCCATCTACCGGGAGACTGGCGTGACAGAGAAAGTTGACAATATTTCTGTTTACATCTGCATTCATGTTCCGGAACAACTGATACGCTTCCATTTTGTAAATAACCAATGGATCTTTTTGTTCCAAGTAAGCAGTTTGTACACTTTGTTTTAAATCGTCCATCGCCCGCAAGTGCTCTTTCCAATTTTCATCAATCACAGCGAGTGTAACAGATCTTTCTAACGCCTGCGTAAGCTCCGCTCCATTTGACTGAAGCGTTTTATTCAGATTGGCCAGCACATTGTATCCTTTTCTTCCATCAGTAAAGGGTACTACCACGTTTTCGATATGATTGCCCTGTGTTAGTCGAATATTTTTAAATACAGGAATCGCTTGCTTTTGTAATTCTTCTCTTAATTGATAATAGCGGGAAATAACTTCGTTGTATAATTTTTCAACTAGTTTATTTTCGTCTCCTTTTAATAATTCTTCACGCGTAATGGCTGTATCTAAACCAAAGTTTAAAATGCAAGCCATTTTAAATCCATCAAAATCTTCTTGCTCTCTGAAGGAGCCAATGAGTCCTTCAGCCAATCCGGAGAATGCAGTGTCTATATCCAACGCCAGTCTTTCGCCAAATAAAGCATGATTGCGTCTTTTGTATACAGCGTTACGCTGCATATTCATAACATCATCATATTCCAGTAGTCGTTTACGAATACCAAAGTTGTTCTCTTCCACCTTTTTTTGGGCACGCTGTATGCTACTGCTGATCATACTGTGTTGGATTACATCACCTTCTTTGTAACCCAGTTTATCCATCATACCGGCTATCCGCTCACTGCCGAACATACGCATCAAATCGTCTTCCAGTGATACATAGAACTGACTGGAACCCGGATCGCCTTGTCTTCCTGCACGACCTCTTAACTGACGATCCACACGACGGCTTTCATGTCTTTCGGTACCAATGATCGCTAGACCTCCCGCCTCTTTAACGCCAGGACCTAGTTTAATATCTGTACCACGACCAGCCATGTTGGTGGCAATCGTTACTGCGCCCGTTAATCCTGCTTCTGCTACAACTTGTGCCTCACGAGCGTGTTGTTTAGCGTTCAAAACATTGTGAGGAATTTTTTTCTGTTGCAGCATGCGACTCAACAACTCACTCACCTCAACAGAAGTAGTACCCACCAGACAGGGGCGTCCTGCATTGCGAAGCACTTCAATTTCGTCAATAACTGCTTTGTATTTCTCGCGCTTTGTTTTGTAAACGAGGTCGTCGCGGTCAACACGCGTCATTTTTAAATTGGTAGGAATACTAACCACATCTAGTTTGTAGATACTCCATAATTCTGCTGCCTCTGTTTCTGCTGTACCAGTCATACCGGCCAGCTTATGATACATGCGGAAATAATTCTGTAAAGTGATGGTTGCGTACGTTTGGGTAGCCGCTTCTATTTTCACATTTTCCTTTGCCTCTAATGCCTGGTGTAAGCCGTCGCTATATCGGCGGCCCTCCATGATACGTCCTGTTTGCTCATCAACTATTTTAATTGCACCGTCAATGATGACGTACTCTACATCTTTTGCAAAAAGGGTGTAGGCTTTTAGCAATTGCTGAACCGTATGAATGCGGTCGGCCTTCATTGCATAGTCATTCAGCGTGGCTTCTTTCTGCTGTAATTTTTCTTCGGCAGGAGACTCGCTTTTTTCAATTTCTGACAAGCGAACACCGATATCAGGCAATACAAAAAACTCAGGATCCTCTCCGCTGCGTGTAATGGCAGCTAGTCCTTTGTCAGTTAAATCAACCGAGTTATTTTTTTCGTCAATGTAAAAGAAGAGTTCCTCATCAACCTGTGGCATAAAGCGCTGCTGATCTTGCAAATAATAATTTTCAGCTTTTTGTAAAATAACTTTAATGCCAGGCTCACTTAGGTATTTTATTACAGGACCATATTTTGGTAAACCACGATGCGCTCTAAATAAAAAGAGTCCACCCAATTTTGGATCATCTTGTCCTGCCGCAATTAATTTTTTTGCCTCTGTAAGACAGTTGCGAACTACTTTTTCTTGCTCGGCAACCAATTGCTGAATGCGTGGCTTATGAATGTGATATTGTTGTTCGTCCCCTTTGGGTACAGGACCTGATATGATAAGAGGGGTACGTGCATCATCAATTAAAACCGAGTCCACTTCGTCTACCATCGCATAATGATGCTTGCGTTGCACCATTTCATCAGGACTATGAACCATGTTATCGCGCAGGTAGTCAAAACCAAATTCATTATTGGTTCCGTAGGTAATATCCGCTCCGTAAGCTTTTCTTCTTTCTTCGCTATTTGGCTGGTGTTTATCTATGCAATCAACCGTAATTCCAAGCCATTCAAAAAGAGGTCCATTCCATTCTTGGTCACGTCGAGCCAAATAGTCATTGACCGTTACTAAATGAACGCCTTCACCAGGCAATGCATTTAAATAAGCAGGGAGAGTAGACACCAATGTTTTACCTTCTCCAGTGGCCATCTCGGAAATTTTTCCTTGATGCAAAACGATACCTCCAATCAATTGCACATCATAGTGCACCATGTTCCAAGTAATCGTTCCCCCAGCGGCTGTCCATGAGTTTTTGAAAATGGATTGATCACCCTCTATGCGTACATAGTCTCTGGATACACTGAGATCGCGGTCCATATCAGTAGCTGAAGCAACCAATTCTTTATTTTCCTTAAAGCGACGAGCGGCTTCTTTGACAACTGCGAAAGCTTCGGGCAATAACTGTTCAAGAACTACCTCAATTTCTTTATCTCGTTGTTTGCGAAGTTTATCCACCTCTTGGTAAATGGCATCTCTGCCTGTCAAGTCTGCGGCCGGTAAAGCTTCTGCCTGCTGAGTTTGGGATGCAATCTGCGCATTGATGGTTTCCAGGTGCGATTGTATACGGGACCTGAACTCCTGCGTTTTAGACCGAAGCTGGTCGTTACTCAGTAATTGATATTGTTCAAAAAAGCGGTTGATGCTGGCCACTAGTGGCTGCACACTACGCACATCTTTTTCAGATTTACTACCGCCGAATAATTTGGAGATATATCCAAGCATAGGGCGGCAAAGATAAGCCAAAAAAACCCCTAAATTTGCACCCCAAACAAGCACCTATGGCAGGCCAGCTCAAAGAAGTAAGAAATCGGATCAAGTCGGTTCAAAGCACCCAGCAAATCACTAAGGCGATGAAGATGGTCAGTGCGGCCAAATTACGTCGTGCACAGGATGCGATCGTACAGATGCGTCCTTACGCTCAAAAATTGCAGGAAATGCTTTCCAATATTGTGAGTAGTAGTGAGGCCGGAGCTGAAATGGCCCTTGCAGCTGAAAGACCGGTTGAAAAGGTGCTATTGATTGTGATCAGTAGCGATCGTGGATTAGCGGGTGCTTTTAATGCCAATGTGGTTAAGTTGACTAAGTCGACTATCGCTGAAAAGTATGCCGATCAGTACAAAAAGGGGAATGTCACTATTTGGAATATTGGAAAGAAAGCTTTTGAGAATTTGTCAAAGGCCAACTACAAAACCAATGCAGCCTACAAGGATATTTTCTTGCAGCTAAGTTTTGAACGTGTGCAGGAAGCTGCTGCGGCTGCCCGTCAGGCCTTTTTAAATAAAGAGTTTGATGTGGTTGAAATTGTTTACAGCCAATTCAAAAATGCAGCCACCCAGCGTTTTGTTGTAGAACGTTATCTGCCAATTCCTCGTGCTGAGAAACAAGCAGGGGCTACACAAGCCGATTTCATTTTTGATCCCGAAAAAAACACTTTGGTGGCTGAATTGATGCCCCGCATTTTGAACACGCAACTGTACAAAGCTGTATTGGATTCCAATGCCTCTGAGCATGGAGCCCGCATGACAGCGATGGATAAGGCTAGCGAAAATGCCAATGAAATGCTACGTTCCTTGAAGATCTCTTATAATAGAGCTCGTCAGGCTGCTATTACAACCGAGTTGACGGAAATCGTTAGTGGTGCAGCGGCATTGCAGGGTTAATTCGATTGTGCAGAATTTTATTGTGATTCATTCGCTCTTCTTTGTATTTTCAAGAACTTAATTATGCCTGAACTATCCCATATAATCCCTCACGTTGAAGCATTGATTTTTGCTAGTGATCGCCCATTGACCACGTTGGAATTGACTGAATATGTCAACAACGCATTAGGCTTTTTGGAAGATCGTGCAACCATGGATCAGGTAGAAGCTGCTATAGAAGGGATCGTTGAAAAATATTCTTCTGAGTTTTATCCCTTTGAAGTGGTTCAAAGTGGAGGGGGATGGCAGTTTCTCTCTAAGAAAGAATTTCACAAAACAATTGCCCAGCTCAATGGAGACAAGTTTTTGAAGCGTCTGTCTCCTGCTTCTTTAGAAACACTCTCCATTATTGCCTACAAACAACCCGTTACAAAAGGCGAAATAGAGTCCATTCGCGGGGTGAGTTCGGATTATGCGGTACAAAAATTATTAGAGAAGGAATTGATCGTTATATCTGGTCGCAATGAAAAGTTGCCAGGTCATCCATTGGTGTATTCCACCTCCAGAAACTTTATGGATTACTTTGGAATTAATTCTGCCGAAGACCTTCCAAAGATTAAAGAGGTACTTGCTGAACAGCTGGTAGAACCTACGATTGTCTCTTCCATCGACGAAACCTCTGCTGATTCAACAGCAACCTCCGAAGAAGAAAGCTGATCTTGTTATCTTCGTTTCATGTCTCAGTTATCTCCTCAAGTATTACTCGAAGCTACTAACCGCTACGGAACTCCTTTGTATTGCTATGACGCTAATCAGATCAGCGAACAATATGCAAAATTGAAAGCTGCGTTTGCTGGTTGTGATGCACGCTTTTTTTATGCAGCTAAGGCACTCACTAATCAACACATTTTAAAACATATTCTTTCACTCGGCTGCTCTGTAGATTGTAGTTCCATCAATGAATTAAAATTAGCACAGCTTGCAGGCTTTCAGTCAGGTCAAATTTTATATACTTCCAATAGCGTTGATTTTTCAGAAATTGAAGAAGCGGTTTCATTGGGAGCTTTTGTAAATGTGGATAGTTTGTCTGCGCTGGAGAAATTTGGAAAGAAGTATGGTAATTCCTACCCACTCGGATTGCGACTGCGTCCTAATATCATGGCGGGAGGGAATTTGAAAATTTCAACTGGTCATGCAGATAGTAAATTTGGAATTCCTGTAGAACAACTGGAGCGTATTCTTGAATTGGTTCGTCAATATGATATTCGTATTCACACCTTGCATATTCATACAGGGAGTGAGATCAAGGAGGCCAGCGTTTTTATTCAGGGCGTCCATTTTTTATTGTCACTGGCACCCTCTTTTTCGCATTTAAAAGTAATTGACCTTGGGGGAGGCTTTAAGGTTCCTTATCATCCCTCTGAAAAAGGAACTGATCTAGTAGAAATAAGTAATTCCTTACGTAATATAGTCGCTTTGCACGCTCAGCAAACCGGGCAGTCATTACAGGTATGGTTTGAACCAGGTAAGTTTTTAGTTTGTGAGTCGGGGTATTTATTGACCAAAGTGAATGTGATTAAAAATAATGGTCCTTATTCTTTTGCGGGGGTAGATACTGGACTTAACCATTTGATACGTCCGATGCTCTATGACGCGTATCATGTAATAGAGAATTGCAGTAATCCAACAGGTTCTTTAAAAAAATATCAAGTAGTTGGAAATATTTGTGAAACGGATACGCTAGGTGCGGATCGAGAGTTGCCCGAAGTAAGAGAAGGTGATATTCTCGTAATCAAAAATGCAGGTGCCTATGGTTTTGAGATGTCCTCACAATACAATGCTCGATTTAGACCCGCCGAAGTGCTTTACAAGGATGGTCAGCTTCAGTTAATCAGAAGGCGGGAGACATTAGAAGATCTGATTCGCACCCAGGAGAATTATTAACGATTTGACATCGATGAATCGTTCCCAAATCATCTCCTCCTTTAAGAGAAAGGATTAACTTACTATTACTTTAAATTTTTTGTCATGAAGATTAGTTTTCATGGGGCCGCCAGAACGGTCACCGGTTCAAAGCATTTAATTGAACTGCCAACCGGTAAGCGATTGTTACTTGACTGTGGTTTGTTTCAAGGATTGGGAAAAGACACAGATAAACTCAACAGAACATTTGGATTTGACCCGGCAAAAGTTGATGCCATGATTTTAAGCCACGCGCATATTGATCATGCAGGACTGATTCCAAAATTAGTGGAGGAAGGTTTCAGAGGTAGAATTTGGTGCACCCCTGCTACACGCGAACTGGCGATGGTATTATTGGAAGATTCAGCGCAGATTCAGGAAGATGAAATCCGTTATTCGAATAAGCGAAGGAAACAACTAAACCAACCGCTGCTTTATCCCTTGTATACAAAAGAGCAGGCGCAAGCTTCTTTTGCTTATTTCTCAACGGCCGAATATGATACTTGGTTCAATGTATTAGAAGGAATAGACGCACAATTCACAGATGCAGGACATATTATTGGAAGTGCAGCGGTGCATTTAAAAATTACAACTGAAAAAAAAGAGCAAAAAAGGCTAAGCTTTAGTGGTGATTTAGGAAGATATAGAGACGCCATTCTTCGCTCTCCTGCAGCTTTTTCGCCTGCCGATGTCATTATTTTAGAGTCAACGTACGGTAATAAGTTGCATCCCATGCACACTTCTACGCCAGAAATGTTACTGGAGTGGATTGAAAAAATTTGCATTCAAAAAAGTGGTAAGCTCATTATCCCGGCTTTTAGCGTAGGACGAACACAGGAACTTTTGTATCAATTAAACCAATTAGAGGTCGAGCGAAGGCTGCCGCCTGTACCTTATTATGTTGATAGCCCACTGAGCATCGAAGCCACTGAAATCGTGAAGCGCTATCCAAATTATTTTAATCGAACCATTCAAAAAGTGATGGAAAGTGACCAGGATCCCTTTGATTTTCCGGGTCTTCATTATATCCGAACCGTCGAACAGTCAAAACAATTGAATTTTATCAACGGACCTATGGTTATTATTTCGGCAAGTGGGATGGCAGATGCAGGTAGGGTGAAGCATCATATCAGTAACAATATCGAAAACTCAAGAAATGGCATACTCTTTACCGGTTACTGCGAGCCTCATTCTTTGGGTGGTCGGTTATTAGCTGGCAGAAAAGAGGTCTCCATTTACGGGGTTATGCATGAAGTACACGCGGCAATTGGCGCAATTCCCAGTATGAGTGCACACGGGGATTATGAGGACCTTTGCCAGTGGCTGTCTGTTCAAAACCCTGCTGCGGTTGCTCAACTTTTTTTAGTACATGGTGAGTATCCTGTTCAGGTTGACTTTGCAGAGCGCTTACACAAAAAGGGGTTCCCGCTGGTTGAAATCCCTGAGTTGCACAGTACTTTTAAACTGGGCTAAAAAATAACCCCTCAAGGCTTTGAACCTGGAGGGGTATGACAAAATTGGATAAGGTAAAGGTTAATGAGGGTCCCCACTTAGGGATCAATAGCTGAAATTATGTTTCTTAGGATTTACTAAGACAAAATCAGTACTGAAACGGGTACTGTTACAGGTTATTTCCTAATTTAAAGAGAAAGTAGTATTTTTATTAAACAGGTTAATAACCTATTTAATAAACTGTATATCAATACTATAATTAAAATACTCTCTCTAAAACTAGTTTTACTGCTTTTTACAGTAAAATGTGCTGCGCAGTTTGCAGATGACTCTACAATTTTTATAAAGAGTAACCCATTTTTTCTTGATCTATTAAAAAAGAAATACAGCCATACTGCTGTTTATTCCGGGGACATTAAGTTGTATGCTTCAAACAAAGCGGGGAGTCCATTTGCTAACGCTGGAGAGTTTATCTCACTTCCATCGGCTGGCTTCTTTTTTCACGTATATAATACGGGTAGAATTTATAAGCTTGATAACTCCTCATTAAAAGACTCAATTCTGTTGTTTAAGCGAATTGATCATACCGTCAATATTTACTACAACATTGGCTCTTTCTTGTTTGCTCATAATAATCAGATTTTTGATTTCGGTGGGTATGGTTTTTGGAAAA
>Ga0214923_10007873_pt1 | contig 11490 bp, 12 predicted proteins | sample LL1510_MetaG_FD_177993 | JGI IMG/M metagenome (GOLD analysis project Ga0214923, IMG submission 177993) | Freshwater microbial communities from Lake Lanier, Atlanta, Georgia, United States - LL-1510 | ecosystem: Environmental > Aquatic > Freshwater > Lake | place: USA: Georgia | collected... | reverse complement strand
TTCCAGTGAACGCCAACACCACCACCATTCTTGGTCATTGATGCCAACTCATGCATAGAGCTCATAATACCATCAATGGAATCTGGAACATAGACAGAAAAACAAGAAATGGGAAGACCTCTTGTTGTACCTGTGTTTGCAGCAACTGGGGTTGCAAGACCTAGCCAGTTCTTCCACAAAAGGTCAAAGAACTTTTCTGCTAGATCCATACGCTTAAGATATCTTGCAGAAGAGTTAGAAACACGTTGCCACATTTGACGAGGTGTTTCTCCTTCAAGGAGATATGTTCCACGAAGCATTCGATAGCTTTCTTCTGTAAGCCATTCTGGTGCATCGCTCTCTGCTTTTAGTTGTTGTAGTTCTTCTGCTGTAGACATATTCATTTACCTTCTTGCCAAATATTCGAAAAATCAACGTGACCCTTACTGTAGCTTGTAACCTTTTGCGCAAAGAAATCGGTATGTTCAACTCCAGCGGTCATTAGATCAAACCAAGCCATACGCCTTACTGCATCTTGGTCGATATTCTTCCAGTTCATTTTAAGACCAAGTTCACCTAGTTTTGTGTTGGCTCGGTAACGAATAAACTGTTTGATATCATGTGGATCAATACCTTCAATCTTACAGTTTTGAAAAACTTTGTCAATGAAATCATCTTCAAGAGTGATTGTATCTCTTGCAGCTTGATATACTGACTTCTTTACTTCGTCTGTCCACACTTCTGGGTATTCTTTAATGAACTCACGGAACAACCAGCATCCTGCTTCGCTGTGCAAGGATTCATCTCTAACAGACCATGAGATGATTTGTCCCACACCTTTGAGCTTGTTCCATCTGGAGAAGTTGAACAATACTGCGAAAGACGAGAACAAAGAAACTCCTTCTGTAAAGCCAGAAAAGATAGCAAGCGAGCGGGCGATATCATGTTTGTCATCTCCTTTTACATCAAGCAAACGATCAATCTTTGCTTTAGCTGTTGGCTCTTGTAGGAACGCATCGTATTCAGTTAGACCAAGTGAGTCATTGAGGTACGCATAACCGATTGTGTGAACAGTTTCCATGTTACCAAAGGCTGTTCCCATCATAACGATTTCTGGGTGAGGAAACCATTTAGCAATCTTTGTTGTCCAATAATCGTTTACAACAAGCTCGGTTTGAATAAAGCCTTTTAGTACACCACCAACAACTTGCTTTTCTTCAGTTGTTAGGTTTTCGGACCAATCTTGAATATCTGAAGCCATTTGAACTTCTGAGGGAAGCCAATGAGCTTGCTGCTGCTTGAGCCAATAATCGTGTGCTTTATCATAAGCAAATGGCTTATATGTTATGCGTCCATCTAACAACATGTTATATATCTCCTATTATTGATGATCGGTAAGTTTCGTCATTTGAAACTTTTGCTTGCTTTTCTTGATTGCTTCTTTAAATCGACTTACCGTGTCATCTTGAATGCGTTCTTTTTCTGCTTCCATATCTAGTTGCAAACCTTCAACTTCATCAGTGGTAAGAACACGAAGCTTGCTGCGAGCGGTATCAACATGAACCTTGAACTGCAAGCCATCAATCCCAAATCTGTTTTTAGCTACGAAAAGTGTACCCAATCCTGTAGCCTTTTGTGTGCTCAATCGTTGAAGACCAAGCACAAAATCTGCTTCTGCTGCTTGACCATATGATTCAGCCATGTTCGTAAGATCAACAATATCACTCTTGGCTCCATCTTTATTGCTTTGAAGAGCAGTCCACACAGGACAATCAAGCTCTTTAGCCATCTTACGAATTTCTTGAATCACATATTGCATTTCCAATCGTGGCAAATCATATCGTTCTGTTGAACGAATAATACCAGCATAATCGATGATTATAAGATCTGGCTTGATACCCTTGTAGCTCATTTTTTCAATGTGAGCTTTGATGGTATTGCAAGTAATAGACCGTGCTGGAAATTCTTTAATGATAAGTCTGCCAAGATGATCTTTGTTGGCTTCGAAATAGTCTTTGATTAGATGTTGGGCATCAATACAATCACTGCTATTAATTTCTGTCAAGTGAGAGTCATAACGAATCCCAACATAACGTTCATTGAGTTCCATTGTGTAGTGATATACGTTCTTGCCTTTAAGAAGAGCGTGAGAACCAAAATGGGTCAAACAGTGGCTATTGTGTGAAAGAAAACCATTAGTATAATATCTGTGAACATCTTCAACTTCAATATCGCACATAACCTCTGGTGTAGATGAAACATGATCAATTGATTGAACTTGATAGTTTCCCTCATTAGTTGCAACCATTTCACCGGGAACAAGATTTACAGCATATTTCCAAATGTTTGTGTCTGGGCAGTATACAAGATGCTTATCTGCACAATCCAACGTTTTTGTATCACCGCTAAAACTCCTAGCTTGTACACGATAAGATTCATATTCAGGTGTAGAGTATAGTGCGTTTACTTTTTTAAATCCTTCGTCTGTATGAACTTGAACATCGTACTCACGAATATCCAATGTTTTGTCAGCTACAAGTTCATGGCCAAAAAGTTGAAACAATTCAGCAAGAGACATTTCGATTTCTAGAATTTCTACATGTTTAGAATGCATTTGATTTTTTCCTTCACAGTTTCTTTGTTGGTTTTCCAGTCTTGTTCCCAAATTACAACGTATGTAAAACCCATATTTTCAAAATACGTTTTTTTCAACTCGTCTTTTTGCCACCTAATATTTGCAGTGCAGTGAAGTCTTTTGTTGTAGTCCTGTGCTGCAAACCGATCTGGATTACAGTGCCAATAATCTCCAAAATACTCTATCACTATTTTTTTGGCTTCTAAAACAACATCACAGTTATATGGTCCTATTCCTTTGTTAAATTGAACCTCATTATTTAAAGCTTCAATAAATGTTTGTAGTTCTTTTTCTCCACTGGATTTATTGAAAAACGTCTTTGGTGTATTTGCACATATCTTTTTTTTAGCTTCATCTGTGTGGTTTTTGCCATACATTGGATGTTTTTCTTTTTTTCGACCAAAACAAGGGGTTAAAACTTTTGCCTCTTCCAAAGAACAGGCATTTCTTTTGGCTATATTTTCCAAACTCATACAGTTTGCTTTTCCACGCCTTTGTGCAGAATATAAACGCTTGGTTTCTTCGCTAAAAGTTCTTTTTTGCAAAGAACTGACCTTTTTAATTGCCTGTTCCTCCGTTAAACCTTTTTCCATCCAAAAAGATTTTTGCCATATTGACTTTCTTTTTTGTTTAAGAAATTCTTTATTACTTTCATTTTCTAACCATTTTTTGGTTTTTTCTCTAGCTAAAACTTTTTGTGCCTCTGAAACATAAACAAGCTTTGCTTCTGGAAATTTATCCTTGTAATCTTTACTACTCATTCCATGTTTTTTTCGCACATGGACAACTAAATTTTTACTCTGATACCCGCAAAGTTCACAGTTTAATAGGTTTAATGTTTCCATTCAAATCACGCTCCACCTTAATCCTAACTAGTACCTTGGTGTCTTTTTTACAGCATTTACCAACACCAGATGGTGCCACAACAATACCGATTTCTCCAGAACCCAATCCTCCAGCCATTACCTTCTTTTCGTCTAGTTGAGCAATCCCTGTAGCAATAGGATGACGATATGTGACACTATATCTTGCATCGATATCGTTGTTATAGTCATGGCCGGGAGAAGATGCCATACCAGCAGCAATAGCTGTTTTCATGATATCAACAACGGTTTCGTACTTGTCGGTTAGAATGATATCAACGGATTCAGAAAGAGCTTTCTTGAGCAGTTGTTGACGGCAGAAGGTAAAAGCTTTTTCCTTAACCCAAGGAAGATCGTTCATTTCCTCGCTGCGAATAACCTTTTGAAGAAAACCATGACATTGCTCACGAGCAACAAGATCAGAGTTGCTGCTTAATTCATCTTTAATGATGGTAATCAGCAAATCCATTGTGGGAAACTCTTTGTAACTGTTGTAGTAACTAATGAACTTGTTGGCAATAAGTTTGAGATATATAGGCTCAAGACACTCATCTACAGAAAACACTTCAATAAACTGAGTTGCCCATTGACGATCTGTTAGAAGTGCTTGCAGAACCTTTTCTTGAAAACTCTTACCAAGATTACCAAATCCTGATGCACCGTTTGGTTTTGTTGAACTCATATTTCATACTCCAGTTTACTTGAATAAATCTAATGACATTTTAACATTCTAAAAACGAAAACTAAAAGGGTTTACAACATCAAGGTAGTTGTAACTATCATCGTCTTCAAATGTTGCTAGAAACTATCTGATTAACGTTTTTGCCACAGAGAATGTGAAATCTAAATCATTTGTTAAAGGAATATCAGCCGCTGTAAAGGTTTTGATAAAATTAAGTTTGTCTGTTACAGCCTTAAAATTATCAACCTTATAATCTACCTTAGAAATTTGGTTTGCAGCCAAACAAGACGTATCCAAATACATCAACTGCCAATTCCTAGCTACAATAGATGAGTGACTAATAATGTCAGCAAAACATTTTGGTGTTTTTTTATTGGCTTTTATTTCTTCGTTAGAAGTTTCCATGAGCCAAGCTTGATCTAGATCAACATCTTCCCTTGCAAATTCTTTAAAACGGTTTGCAAGAGTTTTAAAACCAACACCAGGAACGCCATTCAAGTTATCGCTCACATCTCCAATAACAGATCTTGCCAAAGTAATGTTGCGAGCAGATACATTAAACTTTTCTAACACGTAAGAAGAATCAATTAAAATTTTTTTTGCTGGATCAAATATTCTTACTGTTTTATCTTCCAGTAATTGATAAAAGTCTTTGTCGTTGCTAACGACAATCTTGGTGCAATCTTCATTTTGAAACTTACGTTTCACAAGATATGCAATAATGTCATCTGCTTCTGTATCTTGAACGTAAACCTGACAAACAGGCAAATGACCTAAAGCTTTGCTTAATAGCTGTAATTGATAAACTTTGTTTTTTATGTTGCTAGCTGGATTAAACTTTCCATCATTACGATATATTTCTTGCAAACCTTTGTTTGTTGCACGATTTGCTTTATATTCAGAATATATGTGTTTGCGTCTTGGAGATGGTCCACCTTGCTCCCATACAACAAATACACGATCTGGTCTTAATTGAGAAATAATACCACCAAGTCCACGAATAAATCCAATCACTCCGCCAATTAATTCACCCCCAGCAGTCACATCTTCTAACACCATAAAGTGTCTTAAAAAGAAATTTAGCCCATCAATAACAACAATAGGTTTTGATATCATAATAGTTCCAATTCATTTTCTTCTAAGTTTTTTGTAGTCAAAGCTAAAAATCCAACTTTACCATCATTCCGCAATATCTTTGTGTAAAAAAGTATATTGCCATAAGAATCAATTGACAAACCGTATTGACCTAAATGAATTCCAATAGGTTCATTGATCTTAAATTCAGCCCAACAAAAACATTCAAAAGATTGAAAATCTTCGCTTAGTTGTTTGTATTTCTCTCCAACCAACAAATCATTTATTTCTATGCTGTTATAATACTTAACGTCAGGACAATTAAACCAAGGAGTGCGTATCGCATAATCTTTATCTTTTAGATCTAATGGAATATTCCAGCCATTTAAAAGAAATGTAACCCGTCTTCCTCCATGTGGAATTGTAGGAAACATGTTATCCAGAAATCTTATTCCCTTTATAAATGATCCAGGCTTGATAGATATAATTTCTTTTAATAGCATATCAACCTCCTGTTGAACCAAATCCACCCGATCCTCTATTCGATTCTTTAATCGAAGCTACCTCGCTAAACATAACAGTGTTATGTGGCCCATTAGCTACAATCAACTGAACAACTAATTGTGCAACACGATCCCCTTGTTTAATTCTATATGGCTCTTTGCCAAGATTGGCCAAAACAACACCAATCTCTCCTCTGTAGTTTCTGTCAACTGTACCAGTAACAGGAAAAACCATCTTTTGAGAAAGACCCGACCGTGATCGAATATCCAGATAATATTCAAAATCTTCTTCGCTCTCGGAAGCTCCAGTGCCGTATGTAAGTGTGCTCGCCAACTGCAATCCTGTACGCACAATAGTTACAGTTCCAGGTTCTAGTGTTTGATCTTCTACTGCATAAATGTCAAAACCTGCATCACCTTCTTCATGAGCAGATTTTGGTAGCTGTGCGTTTGGATGTGTTTTAACAAAATCAATATGTACTTTTCTCATCAGATTAACTCCTTACACATAAAGTAACAATAGAAAAACTTGAAATCAAACAAAATGCAAAAGGCCCGAAATTCGGGCCTTTTGTATGTTGTCAAGGCTAGCTATACGCTAGCGGACTCTCAACGCTTGCGTGTGCGAGCCTTGACAGTCGTGGTCTTCCCGCTATCAACCGTAGGGGGAGGAGCAACAGGCTTAGGTGCAGGAGTATTACCTGCCAGCAGACGCACAAGCAGTTCCTCGATATGAGGATGAACCTTAAATGCATTCTGCCGGATTACGTTAACAGACTTCCATGAAGCCATGAGAATCTCAGCGGGAGCATCGGTCATGTAGGATGCAAACTCCTTAGACTCCGAATCAGAGAGAACATGAGTCTTGAGCTTATAGTCAAGCTTGCCCATGATATCAATAAACTTAGCATGACGCTTGGCATCATCCTTGGGAAGACGAGCCTTCACGGTGCTCCAGCTCTTAAGAACATCATCCGCAGAGATATCAATATCACGCTCTTGGGTAAACTTCCAGAAAGCGTTAGCAGCTTCGAAACCAAGCATGCTGGCCGCCATGTGACAGAACACAACATCGTTGGGAGTCTCATAAAGACCCGCCTGAGTGAGTTCTGCATCAAGATTACCCCATGCACGACGGTCAGGATACTTCTTGTTAGGCTCACAAGTATCCTTGTATTCAAGATACTTCTCATTGCTACGAATAAACTCAACCATTGCTTGATTGCAGTTATTGTTAGCCCAATCAAGCCAATCCTGAGTAGAAGGATCGAGATCCACTACCGCATAACGACTCAGAGCCGCAGGGTCCATTGGGGTAACATCATACTGATCCCCAACGTTGACTGCAACCATGATACGAGTTCCATCATGGAGAAGGTTTCCATCGAAAGCCTTAGAGTCAGCAAGCTGGAACGTCGCTTGCTCGACTCCCTTAATCGCACGGTTAAGCTCGTCAAGAAAGAGCACGCAAGGAAACTCACAAGTAGCAAGCAACCATTCACAAGCACGAAACACCGTTCCGCCACGATTACCCTCGAAAGGAATACCCGTGATATCTCCCTCAGTCATTTGAGACAAACGACGCTCGACGACAGGAATACCCATATCGTAATGCCAAACGTTATGGGGCATGTCAGCATATGCAGGATTGCTAACGTTCTGCTTCCAGAACGAAGCCATCATCTTGACAAATCCAGAATCTTTGGCAAGCGCAGCAGAAACACGCTCGCAGTTATCACGATCCTTGTAAAAATCATGACGAAGCTCTGACGCAATTTGGTACACAACCTGCGATTTGCCGATACCATGACGACCTCGGAGCATGGTCGCACGGTTGGAAGAGAAACGCTTGAAAAGCGCCTTAGTGGAGCGAATATCAAGATTGAGTGCCGAGAGAGTCATTAACTTGTTTCCTTAACCTTTCTGAAATCAGTATATCAGTTGTGTTGAATATTCTAAACTTTATTTTTATTTTTTTGTTTTTACTGGATTTTTAGCTGTTTAGATATTGTTCTGCGAGTGTATATTCCCTACGGGCATTCATGAATGCATATTCTTCGGCAATCTTATGTGCTTTTGGGTTGCAATCCTTGCAAATGAAATAAATTGGTTCATTGCTTAAATATCTCATTGCTCCTAGACGAGATTTATTGCAGCATTCACAAATGCTTTCCTCGGGCCAAAGAAAATGAAACATATCAATTCCTTCAATAGTATTACGCACGCTTCACGCTCTTGCTTTCCTTGCCCATTTTAACAATCAAGTCACCGGGACGTGCAGCAGATGTATCACCAGATTCAGTGATAACCCACATGACCTTTGTACCTACAACTGCACCCATCTTAGGCGCATAACCATCTGACATAATGATGCAAGCACTGTACTTGCCACGACGCTTAGAATCATTCAGATAACGTTGCACAGCATTAAAATCAGTGCCACCACAACGAGTTCGTTGCCACTTGAAATTTTGACCGTTACGGATCTTCTGATGGCTCTTTTCGTCAATCGCAGTGTCGAAGTTAATAATCTCGATCTCACCCTCTTTGCTTGCAGCAAATGTCTCAGCAAGGAATCGCTGAACGTCGTTATCGCTAACCGATCCAGATTGATCAATAGCACAAATGATCTTGGCAACGGTGCTACGCTTGGCTCCAGGCATCATATAAGGCAAACGCTTATTGATGCGTTTCATGGTAGAATGACGCTCCATTGAGCGTGTACGTCCAATAAACATACGCAGAATTGCCTTCCAATCCAGCTCATTCTTTAGAAGAGCCTCAATCTGAGCAGCAATCTCGGAAGGAATACTACCCCATGATGCACGCTGCTGCGCAACCTTTGCACCCTTTTCAACCAATTCACGAACCTGTTCACGCATGATATCACGAAATTCGTCAGGCAAATCTCCCCAACCTCCATGACCGTCAAGCGTTTCTCCATCTTCGTTACCAATCTCAAGAGTATATTCACCATCGGAGTTTTGCTTTTGATTTTCCTCCGCATATTCTTCAAGACGAGCCATATACCAATCCGCACTTTGAAGCTTAGGAAGGCTCTTAATAAGCTCTGCAAGCTTAGGATCATCGGTCTTAGGAGCACGACCAGGAAGCAAACAAAAATCAGGAAGCTTGTCAAGCTTATCTGAACAAATAATGCTGTTAATAGCAAGATCGGTAGCAACATTCCACAGGCGAGAACGTTTACGGTCAGCAACCGCACGTTCTGCAATATGCATAAATGCAACGTGAAAGATCTCATGCATAAGCACACCCTTACGTTGCTTGGAAGGAAGGCCACGCATAAAATCAGGATTGAAACCAAGCTTGATATTCCCTTGCTTGTCTGCACAAACATAAGCAGTATCAACCTTCCAATCCGCTACCTTCGGAATATGCATAGACATACCTCCGAGAAACGGCTCTTCTTGCATGAGTTCAATAAACTCACTATCAAAACGATATTCTTGGCTAGGCACATCAGGATCAGGTTCATGCCGAACGTTGAGTGAAGTAACCTTGTTCACACTATCGTTGTTTTCCATGTTGCTCATATATAAAAATATATCATACAAATCCCAAAATCTAAACGTATTATTTTCACTGGAATATATGGGGTTTTCACATGATTATAAATATTAAAGAAGCTTATACTGACAAAATTTTGTTGAAGAATTTGGTTTTGGCACCAAAGATTAAACATGCAATGGTCATTAAAAGCGTTGATGATACCTTGCTCCAAGAAATTAAAATGGCTTTAAAAGGCTGTTTGGCTTATGATGGAATTGGGATTTCTGCAAATCAGCTAGGAATCAACAAAAGCTTTTTCTTGATCAGAAAAGATCAAGAAACTTTTAAAGTATATTTCAATCCTAAAGTTGTCAAAGCATCAAAATGCTTTATAACAGAAAAAGAAGCTTGCTTGAGCGTACCAAGATATCAATTACTTGTTTCAAGATCAGATGAAATTTTGGTAAGTTGGGATGATATTATTGATGATAATTTTGTTAGAGTTGAACAAACTCTTTACGGACAGGATGCAAGAGTCTTTCTGCACGAATATGATCACTTACAAGGAATTAGCATCATTGATAGATCTTGTGAACTTAACCGTGCAGAAAGACGTAAAATCTTGCAAGATCTCAGTCAACGCTAATTGTTTTTTCTTCTAATTGGCGAGTTGGGCAGTGCACTGTTAAAATTCCATCTTTACATGTTGCTTTGATTTTATTTTGATCAACATCTTTTCCAAGACGGTAAGTTACTTTGCGTTGCTTTTGTTCTTGCTTTAATTCAATGTTTAAAGCATTTTCTTTAATGGATAACTTTACGTCTTCACGGCTAAAACCAGGAACTTCTAGTGTAAGCTTATAAGATCCATCCTTTTCAACAACCACTTCATCGTTTAGTGAAAAATGTGATTGCCGTGAGCTATAAACTGGTAAATTAAAAAAACGGTCAAACATTGCATTGTAGGTTATTAGGTTTGTCATGGTTTTCTCCTTATGTTTGCTGGTATTTCCAGCGATCTAAAAACATTATATACACAGAAAAAAACATGTCAAGGATTTGTATTTAAGTTTTGGAGAAAAAATGAACTTATCAAAAGATGTTATTAGTTTTTTGGATTCCTTTGGTTCCAAGTATGGCAAAGTTACTATTATGCCAAAAAAATCTTCAAAACTGATGCAAGCCATTGGCTGGTTATTTAAAGTAACAAAGATTTCACCAGAATTTATGGAACGTTATATTACTACAATTGGTAATACCGTATACTTTCCAGATAAGATATTAGAAGAAGGTAATAGTGAAGATATTGTTCGTATTCTTGTTCATGAAACAATACACATTGCTGACTCTAATAAGCTTTCTAGTCCACTCTTTAAATTCTTATATCTCTTTCCACAGTCACTTGCTCCGTTGGCTCTATTAAGCTTTATAGCGTTCTGGAAGATAAGTTTTCTTTGGTGCTTACTGTTTCTTTTATTTCTTGCACCAATACCAGCACCATTCCGTTATTGGTTTGAATTAAGAGCATATAGAACCCAAATATTGTTTTCAAGAAAAAATGACAATTTAACTGATGAGCAAATGTTAACAACTTATGAATGGATTGAAAAACAACTTTGCACCAATCTTTATTACTGGACATGGCCGTTTCCAAATGTAGTAAGAAAACATTTGAAAAATGAAAATTGGATGGGAACTGGAATATACAAAGAAATTAATCACTGGATCATTGTGCGCAAAATAAAGAATAATATGAAAGAAAAATAACCAAAGATGTTGTGGAACATAACCAATAGAAGAGAGGAATAGGACAGTGACTTATAAAAAAATATTGCTTAAGATTATTGAAGAGGAAATTGATAGATTTTTGTTCGAGCAAGCAGCTCCAACACCACCCGCTGATTCTTCTACATTAACTCCTCCAGCAGATCCTTCAGCTTCTGGAAGCGAAGGAGATAAACAAGATGATGGAGAACAAAAAGATGATTTGGAACAAAGCATTGAAAAACTAGCTTCGAAAACGGCTGTTGATATCAAGAAAACTTTGCTGTCTGCCTTACAAAACGGCGCAGATAAAGAAAAAACTGAAACTTTGGTTGCTTATGTAGCAAATAAACCAAAAAAAGAAAAACAAGGTGAAGAGAAAACAAAAGAAGTTCCAGACAACATCGAAAAAGCTGTAAAACATATTGTTAAAACTTTTAAATTCAATGTGCCAGAAAAGGCAAAAAAAGAAGCTGAAGA
>Ga0214923_10007872_pt1 | contig 11492 bp, 8 predicted proteins | sample LL1510_MetaG_FD_177993 | JGI IMG/M metagenome (GOLD analysis project Ga0214923, IMG submission 177993) | Freshwater microbial communities from Lake Lanier, Atlanta, Georgia, United States - LL-1510 | ecosystem: Environmental > Aquatic > Freshwater > Lake | place: USA: Georgia | collected 2015-10-15 | reverse complement strand
AAAGTGAATGTCTACAAATGTGGGACCAGGCCATGGGCGCTCTCCAATGGTAAAAGGTTGGCTAGAGAATCTCGCCTTCCACCGGGCTTCTTCTTCAGTATTCCCATCGCTAACTGATTGGGCAGTCGTGTTTTTTTCTACCTCATGATCTTTGCCTTGAGCAATTCGACCTTCGGGAACACTGGCCTCTGCAGCAATCCTTTCAGATCTAGTGTGTCCACCACCACCGACCGGGATCTCCTCACCGGACTCAGGTTCACTGTGCTTTTTTTTCCAATGATCAGAAATAGCTTCTCGTTGCTTCCTAATCCACGGAACGATCTTTTCAGCAATTGCTTTTTTCAATTCTGTAGAGGGTACTGCACCCCGTTTGATGTTCTTAACATGGAATGATCTGTCGAGACAGGGCTCAAAATGGATTTCGCAGCCCCAAAATCTGTCTTTATCATCACTAGCGAATTTGAAATGTGGGATCCAGTCGTACCCAACTTCACGACCATGCCTTACGAAAGAGAAGCCTTCATTGTCTGGAATATGTCGCTTTTTTGCTTCCTCACTACCACCTGAGCCAGCATAGCTTCGCCAGTCTTCAGGCAGAAGGGTAAGCCTGATGCGAATGTTCGATTTATCAATCCCCAGCCCCTTCGCAATTCTCGGATCGAGAATAGGCCATGAGAAAATCACTTCATCGAATTCAACTGCTTTCTTATCATCCGGGAACTCGGTCTTCTCAGTGCGCACATACAAAGGGTCGATTGCGACGATTTCTTTGCCATTGAGATAAATCGAAAGAGGTGAATTTCGTAGTTGTACTCCCGGAACGACCGGTTCGTTCCATATAAAATACCGATAAGTTCTGCCGAGCCATACGCGGAATTGCTCAATCAGCTCAGCCGGCTTATCCGCTGCACGATCGTATTTTGACCAAATAACAACCGTTCCTGAGCCGCCCGGTAGATATTGGTCCAGATTATCCCCGAGGGTCGGCTTCAAGTTTATTGGAGTCGGAATTTCCCATTCCTTCTCCTGTAAGTCACTTTTCTCGATCTCATCTAGGTCAAGGTAAGTGTGATACCAGTCGGAACCTTTTGCTTTCGAGTAGACCTCAACACGACGACATTCGTGAATTGCTCCTAAAGTCATCCCTACACCAAAGCGCCCAATGCCAGACCTATCGTTATATCTACTTGACCATCCCAATCGAAGGCAATTTTGGATAATTTCTTTATCCATGCCGTCGCCATCATCTATAAAGATAACTTTGTTAATCTGATCTTTATTGAGAGTTGAAAAATTTATTCGGACTGTTTCAGCGTTGGCTTGAATTGAGTTGTCTACAACTTCCCCAAGCGCACTACATGAATCAAAGTCTGAATCTCTCAGCGATTCGAGCGTATGACCCGCAGAAAATGGCTTTACTGACATTTTTATCCTTAATTATTAAGCGTTATTCTTTGAGAATGATTCGGACGATCTATCTTAAATTCTTCTAGCTTTAGACCATCAATCCAGGACAGAAGATTTATCAGTAGCCCCTTCACTTCTTGCCTGTAGGGTTTGGGATCATCGAAAAGCTGATCGTGCAGCATCGCTGTTGCCTTTCCAAAGTAGACTTGCCCCCCTAGTGCGCGCAAAGCGGCATAGAACCAGCGAAACATCTTGGAACTCACAAAGCATGTCCGAACGATCGATAGATCTACTGCCTCCCTTTCATCTATACACAACAGGGATAGATCATGTAGACGAGCCGGCGTTCTAGAATTCATGAACTCATGAAAGTTACTAGCAAAGCATTCGTTAACGAGAATTTTTTCATCGAGTCGGGATATCGGTGGCATTATCAACTCCAGAATTTCGATAGGCCACGAGGCGTTTGCTGGCTTTGAGTTTTTGTTATCCAATATAAATTCCGAGATTTTTTGAAACAACTCGTCATCAACCAAGCGGGAGTTGGCGAATAACTTATCAAAATAGTCTCTTGAATCCGTGCCGCTCTCTATCAAGACTCCGGCTTCATCATTAGCCTCACGAGCGATCGAAAATCCTCGGTTAGTAAGGTTAAAGCTACCTATGAGAACACCATTCGGAGCGAGATCGTACAGCTTCCCATGGAAGTCCTGCTTAATGTAAAAATCGATGTTATTCGCCCTGCACGATTCATAAGTTTCAAGGTCACTAGCCTGGGCCAAAAGATCCCCTAAGGTCCACCTTGCAAGGACTCGAATTTTTACCTTGACAGCAAATAGCTCTTCAAAAAAGTATCGGAAAGTCTCTGATCGAATGTATGCGCTGCATATATCTGCACGCTTCACTCCAGTGGATACACTCTCCTGAATCCAGGCCTTCCCCGATTTAGAGTTGTGGATCACCTTTTTCATCGCAACTGTTGGATCTTAGCCATCCTACTTCTTACTTTCATCTCTCATATCAGATGTAACCTTGGAGTACGGCGATGTACATGTTCATCCGATCATGCCTCGCCTGTAAATCTTCTCTGCAGCGATTGGAGTGTTTGAAGGCTGACCGCTTGCGTCAGCCTGCTGATAGTTGATCATGGACTTTTGTTGACTTGAATCGAACCGGCCGTTACTAACGATACTTGATTGTTGGTCAACTCGTCATTTCTTTCATGCCGACCAGCCCCTACGCGTGACCCGATTGCGAAAGTCGACGGCCAGCTCGTCGACCGTTGGGTAGATGATGCTGCGGGTGCATCGTATTTAGCCCGGCCTGACGCGGCGAGTTGCTGTTTCCAGGACACAACTGGCCTCACCATTTCTCTGCCGTGCAAACGCGACCCATAGTCGAAAAAATCACCCTGACTCTCCTTCATGTGGTCCGGATCCCAGCGGTCGGTAATGAGGATAACGACTCAAGTGACCTCGAGTAAATGAAACAGATGCGCTCGTTACCTCGCGAATCACGTTAAGCAGCCCGCGGCGAGAGTAAAGAGTCCGCCCCAGAAATTCATTCTCTATGCTCTTCTGACCGCTCTAGATTCGACCAGAATAACAAGTTATATTACCGAGACTGTGTCGGGAATGATGAGGATCTAACTCTGATCTCTCTGTTGACTAGCTCATGTCATGAGCTTAGCTAATGCTAAAAATAGAGGAAATTCTCGGGTTTTGCTGAAAAGTGACAAGGTATTCCCAAAAAGAACAAGTTAGCAATTGAGATGAGTTACCAAACACTTGAGTTGCAGCGCCATTATGACAGCGACAGTACGGATGTACTACAAGAGTTCTATAGGCCGTTGCTAAAACACGCACGCCTATATGACCGAGCTGTAGGGTACTTTTCCTCAAGTACTTTCCGGTCGTGTGCCTCCGAATTGGCCTCTTTTATTGGTCAGGGTGGCAAGATCAGGATGGTAATTGGATGTCTAACTCAGCAAGCTGATCTTGTTTCTTTACAGGGTGGTGCACCTGAACTCGAAGAACGTGAGAAGCTACAAATTCGACGCGAGATTGAGAAATACCTAATTCAACTGGAGGGAGAGGACCCCAAAGCAGCTCAAACATTTGCGCGAATGGTGGCTTCGGGAGTCGCAGAAATAAAATTCGCGATTCGTGATCGTGGAATCTATCACGAGAAATTCGGAATTTTTGAAGACGGCTTGGGTATCAAGGTCGCCTTCATAGGTTCTTTGAATGAGACTTCGGCTGCCTTGTCTCATGGGTTCAACCACGAGTCAATCTCTGTCTACCAATCGCTTGAACCCGAGATTTATGCAGCATATGGGCGAGACTTAGAGAGTCGGTTCGAAAGTTTGTGGGAAGGTAGAGCCAACAAAACACGCATATATGACCTCGATGAAACCTCACTAGAACTCATCAAGAAGGTAGCGACTAACCAGATAGATGCACCAAATCAAGGGAATCAACGAACTCTTGAGCGATTACCAGAAAAATTTGTACTCCGAGATTATCAAAGCGAAGCAATTGAACGGTGGAAGTCGAACAAATATCAGGGCATTTTGGCCATGGCGACTGGCACTGGAAAAACACTAACAGCGATTGGAGCGATCAAACGTTTTCGAGACAGGGTAAAAGGCGGGCTAGTCGTTGTTACGGTGCCGTACCAAAATCTTGCACTTCAGTGGATCGACGCACTTCAAGATCAAGGAATAGATACTATTGCCGTTTTCGATAGTTATCGAGGCTGGTACGACAGGGTTAAAAATTTGCTTGGTGGCTCTGTGTACTCAGACTCGATCGATATGCCTTGTTTGGTATGTGTTGAGCGAAGCTTTAAGGACGATCGTTTCCAAGGGTTGATTAGCAACTTGAAAGATGCGAAGCAAAAAAACCACATGCTTGTGGCAGATGAGTGTCACCACTTTAATGGCGCTGAACACATTATGAAATTGCCAGAAGTGTTCAAGTTGAGACTTGGACTATCAGCTACGCCATATGATCAATTCGATGGACATGACGATGATCGACATCTAGATAAGTATTTCGGACGGATCGTCTATGAATTCAGTCTAGGTAGAGCCATTCATGAAGGCTTCCTAACGAAATACCGTTTCCATATTCTTGCGTGTGAATTGGATGAAGAAGAGACGGCTCAATATGAAGAGTTGACACACAAAATAGTCCGAATCGCCGGTAGTGATGACAGCTTCACTCCCGAAACTTGGGCCAAGGTTCAGCCACTCATGCTTGCACGATCAAGAATCGTTGGAGCTGCTAAAAACAAACTTTCAAAGCTCAGTAGTCATTTAGAACTCGAGGGAAGAAAGCCGTTCAGCCTTTTCTATTGTGGTGATGGATCTGTTGAGGAAAACGGTGAAAGGCTGCGTCAAATTGAGGCGGTAAGTGAACTACTTCATTCTCTAGGCTGGAGGTCATCTCGAATAACAGCGACTGAGTCACTGCAAACCCGAGAGGCATTACTGGATAGGCTGAAGACCCAGGCAATTGATGCTGTAGTTTCGATAAAAGTACTCGATGAAGGAATCGATGTACCTGCGTGTCAAAATGCATACCTATTAGCAAGCCAAAGTTCCGATCGACAAGGTATCCAAAGACGAGGTCGTGTTCTTCGAAAGTCTGAGGGTAAGGACGTTGCAAATCTCTTCGACTTTATAGTTGTTGGTGCTGCTACAGATGCAAAAACATTTAAAAAGCTCGCGGCAAAAGAGATAAGACGAGCGTACCAATTTGCGAGAGATTCGATCAATAAGGCAGAAGTTTGCAATGAGCTTGAAGCTCTTCAAAAATCAATTGGACTTGAGGCAGGAGATCCAGATGGTTACTAAAAAGAAGGTACTAGACTTTGAAGTTTCTTGGGATGAAATAGAGAACGAAGTCGACGAAGAAATCAAGGCTGAGAGGGTGGGGAAGCTTTCCCCCGAAGATCGAGTTTTGTCTGAATTTGCCACTGAAATTCTTCGACTCGAACGAGACATGACAAAACCTGGACAAGCTGTTCAAGATTCCACACGTATTGAGCGCCTAGCTAAATTCATTGATGAGTCGAACTTCTAATGAGACTTCTGAGTTTGGTAATTTCAGACTTCCGCGGCTTCTACGGTGTCCAGCAGGTCAAGTTTGCGGCCGAGGACCAGAAGCGTGTAACTGTGCTGCACGGGGAAAATGGTGCAGGTAAAACCAACTTTCTGAACGCAATCCACTGGTGCATAACTGGAAAATTTACTCCACGTTTCCAGGACCAGAAGTTGCTCGTCAACAAAGAAGCGTTCAAAGAAGGACAACGTGAATGTTTTGTTGAAATTTTGTTCAAAGACGAGAAATCCACTGGCGGCAAAGAATACCGAGTTCGAAGAAGTGCAACAAATGAGAAGCAAACCTCATTTGAGGTTTTCGAAATTGATCGTGGAAATTCTAAACTAATCGATCGGGGAGAGAGCCTGATTCAGTTACTTCTGCCATCTGGATTGATCAGTTGGTTTTTCTTCGATGCCGAAGCCATCGGCGCTCTTGAGCTTTCGGGTAGTGATGAATTCAAGCGTGGGATTAGAAAAACCCTTGGTTTTGAGCTGATTGACAGACTACTTTTGGATCTCGATTCCGTCCAAGCAAAGATTCGAAGAGAAATAGCGAACCAATCAAATGACAAGCAGCTACTTGCGCTCCAAAAGGATATGGACAACATTGACATGGTTCTTCCAGGTCAGAAAAGTACCCTTGAGGCATTACAAGAACGAATTAAAGAAACAGGCGTCGCCATGTCTCAGAACAGTGCGAGCCTAGGAAAGTTGCCTCAAGCTGAGCCGCTGCAGAGGCAGCGAGACGCAGAGGAAAACAAAAAGAAACGGCTTGAGGATGATCATAGAAGCTATTCAGCAAAAGCTGCTGCGTTGATTGGGCGCGCTGCCCCTGAATTGATACTTAACGACCTGACCAGGAAGCTAGAAGGTAAGCTGGAAGACCAAGAAGTCAAAGGACGTCTGCCAGCTCCTTACAGTGACCAATTGGTCAAGGACATCTTAGAAAGGGAGTTGTGTATCTGTGGCCGACCAGTGGAAGAAGGGTCGCATGAGGCGCATAAGATCAATGAATTGCTGCAATTCGCTTCAACTGGGGCGCTCAATCAGCGCATTTCTGATGTTCGCTATTTAATACGTGATATTGAACGTCATTCCTCTGAGTTCCCTGTTCAGATTGCAGAACTGCGGCAGCAAATTACTTCAATAGATCGAGACATTGCAAAGTGCGAGGAGGAAATCAAGGATCTAACTAAGCAGTTGCAAGGTATCGATGTCTCTGAAATTCAAAAGTTGGAACGAGAGCGTCAGCATTTACAACGCGAATTCGCCTCGCTTCATCAACAAGAGGGTGCAATTGCTCATCAAATTGAGCAAAACATGAAGCGCTATAAGGACCTCAAAGCTCAGCACGAGGCCGCATCACGGAAGCTTAAAGTTAGTGAAAAGCTGAAGACTCAACTGAATAAGGTCGAGAGGCTCACGAATTACATTCGTCGTTCACTACATGACCAGGAGACACGCGCGCTACACATCCTGGCACTCGAGTTGAATTCAGTTCTGGAAAAATATTTGACTAAACACTATAAAGCAAAGATCAATGCCGCTAACTATGCAGTTCAGCTTGTAGATGCCGATGGAAAGAGCCTTGGACATAGTACAGGGGAGGGCCAAGTTCTAAAGTTTGCATTCATCGCCACTGTTGTTGCGCTAGCTGCTAAAAAGACGCAGGAAAAAATCGAGTGGATGACCGAGCCAACTATCGCACCACTCGTGTTGGACGCCCCGTTCTCTGCCTTGGATCCCGAATATCAAGGTTCTGTAGCGAAAAATTTAGCACTGCAGACTACTCAACTTGTCCTGATGATTTCATCTGCTGCTTGGAGTGAAAAAGTAGCATCTGCACTAGATGGATTGATTGGTAGACGCTACCTCATTACCTCTCAAGAGTCTGGGCCCCAGGGGGCTAAGCCCATTAAATCATTGAGCATCAACGGAAAGGAGTATTTGCTCAACTCATATGATGCAGAGCGTACTCAGTCAATCTTGCAGGAGATACAGGCATGAGAGGTCAAAGTCACTTCACAAAAGACAGGTCTATTTATTGGCCCGGAGAGTTCGCAGACGTCGTCAATACGCTGACCGGTAAAAATACCCAAGGCGTTTCTATAGGAAATCCGCTTTATCAGTTCAATACTGGTGCAATCGCATTTGCAGCATCCGTTGGATTGAAGCATCGACGTAAGCGGGAGGTCGGTAGCGATAGAAAAGAAATTACTACCGGAACATTCGCCAGTCATGGGTTGGATAGGTACATTTTCTTAATTCCCATGCTAGGAATGGATTCGCCGAATGTTGACCTACTGCGAGAGGGGCAAGAAGATGCAGTAATTCGGGAATTCGAACGCTACGCCGCTGGTGGATTAGAGTATCTGCGTACAGAGTTCGAGCAGAATCCTACTCAAAGTCCTGATGTGGTTCTCGAGAAAATGCTTCGTGAGGAGATGAAAGCAGATTCACCTGATACTGAATTGCCGGATCTATGAAACACACGAAATCACGACCGTGCGAATATGGCTCTGGGCGGATTTACTCCAAACCAGAAACTGGCCATGGCTGCTTAAAGTTACAACTTATGTATCTTTGTAAAAGGGGAAGGTTATCCTTAAATTAATGCCCGTTTAACAAGAGTTGCTAGTGAAAGCGCGTTCGGTCCAGTGACGAGATAAGAAATGCCACGGTGCAAATGTAGCCGGAAGTATTGATTAATCGACACGGGCTCCAGGCTAATTCCTGCCTTCATAGCTCGATTTAATATCAATGAGAGATAGATTCTTTCACGACCGCCAGCAAACGTACGCCATGTCATTTCGACAGAGCTATCCAAAGGTATTTGCTCAGGTGGTGGCTCTCTAACGTCTTTTAACGATTCGACTAGAGCCCATCGACAAAGGGTATTCCAGTTTTCAATCCCAGTATGGCGCTTAAGAGAAATCAGTTGCGATTTTGCCTTCTCAGACACCCTCACGGTTTCAATCATGCCGCCTCCTTAAGATTTGTGAAATAGCCGCTCCGAATGGTGCTTACTCGTGCACTCTCGTCGAAGTCTAAGGTGTATACATGCGATATAAGTCCCTTTAAGCTCTCATAATAAGGCCCAACGATTTCCTCATCAGTCGACAAGAGAATCACTTGCTCCCCTGCATAAGGGAAATAGTGCTCTACCAGCCGTGACCTGTGGATGCTGTCGAGACGGCCGAGCGGGGTATCTATGACCGTAGGCAACACTCTGCCGCTCAAACGCGCGAGAGCCCAAAGAACGGCTACAGCGAGTAATTGTCGTTCGCCGGCAGACAACTTTTGCGCCGGCATTTCATTGTCATTATCTGTCGTGACGGAAACCGCATGCGAAAGCTTGTCTATTTTTAGACTGTGCACAAAGCGATGCTTTCGCAAAAGCTGTTGGAATCCATCAAGAACTAATCCCTCCAGCTTTTCTAGCTGTTTAGTCCGAAGGGTCTTTCCAAAGATCTCCAGTGCATTTGAACCCTTCGTCAAAGCTACATTGATCTTATTCAGCATACTCGACTGTGCAATTTCCGCTCTTGCCTCGGCGTGAAGGTCCTCGACTTTCTTTTCAATAATTGCTTGCTCGCGTCTGAGTCGAGCCATATCGTCATTCTTGCGCTCAATTGCCTTCATCAGATTATTGAATTCCGAGTCATTTTTCTGCAGTAGATCCTGAATCTCTCTTACCTTTTCCTCAGCTGGCACAGCAGCTAATTGTCGTTCCAAATCTTCTAAATCAGATTTCTTTATATCGAATCTAGTAATTAGCACGTTCGATGTGCTCTTCAATTGATGAATGGTTTCGACTGTTCTGTTAACCTCCTCGTAGTCTGTTGGCAACGCCGAGGTTTTTAACGTTGAAAGTTGACTGACTCTTACCTCATTAGCTAGTCGTTTGAACAAATCGAGAGCCTGAACATCGATAGGTAACTTGGATCCTACTTCTCGCGCGAGTACTTCCGAAAAAAGTACTAATCCATTCTCCAAGCTCTTAAGCTGCTCGGCAGTAATGCTGTCCCGTTGGATCTCGGCGATCTCCTTAAGCTGATGAACGACTTGAGCAAGCGGCAAATCTGATTCAGCGGCGCGCAAAATCTCCTGACGGATTGAGTCTAACTCTGACCTGTACATGTCTCTCTTGCTGACTAGCTCTTCACGTTTGTCGTAAAGATCCCCACCATTCCTTTTGTAATCGTAATTGAGTCTTTCTATGTCATCTTGGGTGGAGGTGAGCTGAGAGTTTAGAGTTTGCAGGGATTCCGCAATCGATACAATTTCGGTATCGATTAAATTCAATTCTTTATTAATCTGCTCAAGCGTGCTTTGCGCTGAACCAGTGAGCTGCTCTTGTGCAAGCCTTTTTTTCAGAACCAGCATGCTCTTTTCGAGGTCACTCACGAGGTCCAGTCCAAGTAGTGCGTTAAGCCCATCCGCAATGATTTCACTACATCGTTTTGGCTCAGCTAGCGACTCGACCTTTTCGCCATCGAAAAAAAACAGATCAGATAGAGCGCTTGGAAGGAAAGTGTCAACATATTCGCTCCAACGAGTGCTCAGATCGGAGTCGTATAGCCCATTTCTAACCACGCGCACGGCGTCACTTACGGGAGCATCCCTAGACGACCATGTTCGGGTTACGACGTAGTCGTCTTTAGTGTCCACAGACAAGAACGAGATTGAAATCGATGCTGAGTCAATTCCCCTCTGTCTAGATATCGACTCTTCGAGGTACCTGCTGTAACCGCCCTTTTTGTCCTGTAAGAACTTCGCAGCACGGCCGTAAAGGGCGAGCTGAATCGCCTCTAGGAGGGTGGTTTTTCCTGAACCGTTAAGAGCACCAATTAAGATGATCGGCTTGCCTCGAGTTGGCCTCATCTCAAGGGAGTGCTTTCCTGCATAAACTCCGAAATTGTGAAGCTCTAGTTTGTCAATAATCATCGATGACTCCCTTGCTTATGTTCACCTTCTTCCTCAACTAACATTTGTGGAAAGTCAAATGCCGGGATGTGCTCTCCAACCAAATGGCGTTCCTTTTCACTGAGGGTTAGTGCTTTCCAAGCAATCGCTTCTTCCCTAGTTTTTATAGCGTGCTGTTTTGCACAGCGAAGTACTTGATCATAGATGCCAACTCGTCGTGAAGCATTTCGATATGACTGTTCAATCGTCAACATTTCACGAAGCATTTGATATTGCATATTTTCGGGATCATCGTCGGATGCACAGATTTGCTTCAACAGCATAAGATCGTCACTCGAGAAAGGTACATTACTCAACCTAGCCTGGTCAGGAAACTGAGTTCCTGTGACCTCGAGATAGATTGTAGGAAGTGAATCTTCAAGTTCACACTTTTCTTGAACCCAAATCCGACGTATTTCTCTCAGCTCCTCGATGGATATAAGCTCAAAATCTGCGAGGTTTTCATTTAGAGATCTTTGAATATCGACCTGTGCCGTTAAAAGTTCTTTTAATAGTTCCTCACGGTAGGATTGTTTGTATGGGCCCGGTATCAAGCTGATCTCGCCTGTGCGAACCATTTTGTCTATGCCTCGGTGCATACGGCGAAAGTCGCGTAGTTCCGCGTCGTTTGTAGTTGGTAGCTTCTCATCCCTAAATCGTGACAGGGGTAGCATCCACTTTTTATCCTCATCGTTTTTAATCATCGCAGATAAGGATTTATCTTTGTCTACCATGGTGCAGACATAGCACCCAAATCGACTGTCGCCGCAGCTGGGCGTATTGGAATCGACTACAAGAGGGCATTCGGCATCTGGTGTTGCCCCTTTGTAAAGCTCAAACAGAGCCTGATTACTGTGGCCCCATGGGTTATCCGTCGTTACAAGATATTCCCAGACGTCATCGTTTGACCACTCGGCTATGGGCGGGAAGACCCATACCCGATCTAGGCGCGGATCTGAATTCTTGCTAAGCATCGAACGAGTGCTGCCTAAATGGCGTGCCATCACTTTTT
>Ga0214923_10007871_pt1 | contig 11492 bp, 6 predicted proteins | sample LL1510_MetaG_FD_177993 | JGI IMG/M metagenome (GOLD analysis project Ga0214923, IMG submission 177993) | Freshwater microbial communities from Lake Lanier, Atlanta, Georgia, United States - LL-1510 | ecosystem: Environmental > Aquatic > Freshwater > Lake | place: USA: Georgia | collected 2015-10-15 | reverse complement strand
CCGAGCCCGAGCTCCGATCCGAGCCCGCCCCGCCGGCGGCTCCGGACAAGGTGGTGGCCGAGGCCATCGCGTTCCCCCGGGAGTCGTGGCAGGCGGCGGGGATCGTGATCACGCCGGCCGCGATCGGCCCGCTCGAGGAGTCGGCCACCCTCACCGGCCGGATCACGCTCAACGAGGATCGGCTCGCGCATGTCTACCCGCTCGTCGAGGGCCGCATCGACGAGGTGCTCGTGGGGCTCGGCGACCGCGTCACCAAGGGCCAGGTGATGGCGATCATCCAGAGCCGCGAGGTCGGCGAGGCCCGGCTCGAGCTCGTCCAGGATCGCCTCGCGCTCGGCTTCGCCCGCCGCAAGGACCAATGGGCCCAGGCGGTGGCGGAGAACACCGAGTTGCTCATCGAGCTGATCCGTTCCAGCACGCCGGTGGAAGAGATTGAGCGGAAGCTCGCCAACCGCCCCGTGGGTGAATACCGCGACACGCTGATGACGGCCTCCATCGCCACCGCGGCCGCCAAGCGGAACCTCGAGCGGCTCACGCCCCTCAAGGCCGAGGGCATCGTGGGCTCCCGGCAGATCTACGAGGCCGAGGCCGCCTGGGACACCGCGCGGGCCACGCTCCAGTCGCTCCTCGAGCAGCTCGGCCAGGACTCCCGGCAGGCGGCGGTGATGTCGAGCCAGTCGGTCCAGGAGCTCGAGACCAGGGTGGCCACCGACGAGACGGCCCTCGAGATCCTGGGCTTCTCGCGGGAGGAAATCGCCAAGGTCGACGCCGCCGCCGGCCAGGCCCTGGCCCACTGCCCGATCGAGGCCCCGTTCGACGGCACGGTGATCTCCAAGGACGTGGCCCTGCTCGAGCACGTCGGCCCCACCAATCAGATCCTGGGGATCGCCGATTTGCGCACGGTCTGGCTCTCGGCCGACATCTACGAGGCGCAGCTGCCGCTCGTGGCCCGGGCCACCGGCCAGGAGGTGAGCTTCACGAGCGACGCCTGGCCGGGCAAGACCTTCACGGCGAAGATCTTCTACACCGGTGACATCGTCGAGAAGGAGTCGCGGACGGTGGCGATGCGGGCGCTGGCCGACAATCCCGACGGGCTGCTCAAGCCCGGGATGTTCGCCCGGGTCACCCTGCCCGGTGCGGCCCGGACGTCGGTGCTGCAGGTGCCGCAGGCGGCCATCCAGGAGCACGAGGGCAAGTCGTTCGTGTTCGTGCACACCGGCGGCGACGGCTTCGAACGGCGGGACGTCACGCTCGGCCGCCGGGCGGGGGAGATCGTTGAGGTCGTCGAGGGGATCGCCCCGGGCGACCAGGTCGTCACCGGCGGCGGCTTCGCGCTCAAGAGCCGGCTGCTGGCCGGGCTGCTCGAGGAGTAACTCCGGGCCCGCCGGAAACCCCGCCGATGGTCAACCACCTCATTGCCTGGTCGCTCGACAACCGCTTCGTCGTCATGCTCCTGGCGGTGGTGCTCCTGGGCGTGGGCTTCCTCGCCGCCGCCAGCCTGCCGCTCGACGCGGTGCCCGACCTCACGAACGTGCAGGTGCAGGTGCTCACCACCTCCCCGTCGCTCGGGCCCGTCGAGGTCGAGCAGTTCATCACCTTCCCGGTCGAGAACGCGATGAGCGGGCTGCCACGCGTGGCCGAGATCCGCTCGATCAGCCGCTACGGGCTCTCCGCGGTGACGGTCGCCTTCGAGGAGGGCACCGACATCTACTGGGCCCGAAATCTCGCCAACGAGCGGCTGCAGATGGCCCGCGAGAGCATCCCGCCGGGCATGGGCGACCCCGCCCTCGGCCCGATCGCCACCGGGATGAGCGAGATCTACCAGTTCGAGGTCCGGGCCAAGCCGGGCTTCGACAAGAGCCTGATGGACCTGCGGACGATCCTCGACTGGCAGATCGCCTACCAGCTGCGGAGCGTGCCCGGCGTGATCGAGGTCAACACGTTCGGCGGCGAGCTCAAGACCTACGAGGTGCAGCTCGACCCCGACAAACTGCTCAACTACGGCATCTCCCTGGGGCAGGTGTTCGCCGCGCTCGAGGAGAACAACGGCAACTCCGGCGGCGGGGCGATCCGCCGCGGGGCCGAGCAGCGGCTGATCCGGGCCGAGGGGCTGGTGGGGTCGCTCGACGACATCCGCAACATCGTGCTCGAGGCCCGGGCCGACGGCACGCCGATCAAGATCGCCGACATCGGCACGGTGGCCTTCGCCCCGATGCTCCGCCAGGGGGCCGTCACCCGCGACGGTAACCGCGAAGCCGTCACGGGCATGGTGATGATGATCATGGGAGGCAACTCCCGGCAGGTCGTGGCCGACGTCAAGGACAAGATCGCCGCCATCGAGAAGACGCTGCCCCCGGGGGTGTTCATCGACACCTTCTACGACCGGACGGAACTCGTGGCGAAGACGATCCACACCGTGGCCGAGAACATCTCGGTGGGCGTGATCCTCGTGATCGTGATGCTCCTGTTGCTCCTGGGCGACGTGCGGGCGGGGCTGATCGTGGCGGCCGCGATCCCGCTCTCGGCGATGGCCGCCCTGATCGCGATGCGGTATGCCGGCGTGTCGGCCAACCTGATGAGCTTGGGCGCCGTCGACTTCGGCGTGATCGTGGACGGGGCGGTGGTGATGGTCGAGAACGCCGTCCGCTCCGCCTCCCGCTGGCAGCAGGCCCACGGCGGGAAGGGGAAGGTGCCCAAGGAGGTGTTCAAGGAGTCGGCCTTCGAGGTGGGCACGCCGATCCTGTTCGCCGGCCTGATCGTGATCATCGTCTTCATCCCGATCCTCAGCCTCGAGGGGGTGGAGGGGAAGATGTTCAAGCCGATGGCGTTCACGTTCATGTCGGCCCTGACCGCGGCGCTCGTGCTCTCGGTGACGGTGATGCCGGTGCTGGCCTCGCTGTTCCTGGCCCGGCGGGTGGCCGCCAAGGACACGCTCCTGGTGCGGTTCCTGAAGCGGATCTACGAGCCGCTGCTGGGCTTCGCGCTCACGTTTCCGCTGCCGCTGGTGGTGGCGGCCGTGGCCGTGTTCGCCCTCAGCGTCGTCGCGGCCTCGCGGTTCGGGCTGGAGTTCGTGCCCAAGCTCGACGAGGGGGATATCGCCGTCCAGGCCGTCCGCCTGCCGAGCGTGTCGCTCGAGAGCTCGATCGAGATGACCAAGGCGATGGAGCGGACGCTGCTCGAGTTTCCCGAGGTCGAGAGCGTGATCTCGAAGACCGGCCGGCCCGAGATCGCCAACGACCCGATGGGCGTCCACCAGACCGACATCCTGATCCGCCTGAAGTCGGACCACGCTGCGCACGCCAAGCACGCCGAACCCGGCCAGGACGGCGCGCGGGGCAAGCCCGAGGGCCCGGCCGAGCCGCCGCGGCCGCCCGGCGACAAGCCGGCCCTCATCGAGGCGATGCAGGCGGCCCTGGAGCGAAACGTGCCGGGCAACGTCTACGGCTTCACCCAGCCGATCGAACTGCGGGTACAGGAGCTCGTGGCCGGCGTCCGCTCGGACGTGGGCCTGAGCCTCTACGGCGACGACCTGACCGTGCTCAAGAAGGAGGGTGACAAGATCGTCCGCGCGCTCAACAAGGTGCCGGGCGCCGCCGACGTGCAGGCCCAGCAGATCGCGGGGCTGCCGTACGTGCGCGTGATCGTCCGTCGCGACAAGCTCGCCCGCTACGGCATCAACGCCGCGGACGTGCTCGCCGCGGTGAGCGTGATCGGCGGCCGCGTGGTGGGGGAGGTGTTCGAGGGGCAGCGGCGGTTTCCGCTCCAGGTGCGGCTCGGCCGGGCGTGGCGGGAAGACGTCGAGCGGCTCCGGGAGCTCAAGATCGACGACCCCCAGGGCCGCCCGATCCCGATCTCGCAGCTCGCCGACATCGTCGTCGAGGACGGTCCCTCGGAGATCAGCCGCGACGCGATCCGCCGCCGGCTGCTGATCCAGTGCAACGTCCGCGGCCGCGACCTGGCCGGCTTCGTGGCCGACGCCCAGGCGACCGTCGAGCGGGAGGTGAAGCTGCCCCCGGGCTACGTGCTCGCGTGGGGCGGCCAGTTCGAGAACCTCGAGCGGGCGAGCAAGCGGCTGATGATCGCCGTGCCGGTGGCGCTGTTCCTGATCTTCGCGCTGCTCTACGTCACCTTCGGCTCGGTGAGCCTGACCCTGCTCATCTATCTGAACGTGCCGATCGCGGCCACGGGCGGGATCTTCGCCCTCTGGATGCGGGGGATGCCGTTTTCGATCTCGGCCGGGGTGGGATTCATCGCGCTCTTCGGCATCGCCGTGATGAACGGCGTCGTGCTCGTCGAGCACATCCGCCACCTGCGACACTCGGGGGCCGACCAACGGACGGCCGTCTTCCAGGGCTCGCTCGACCGGCTCCGGCCGGTGCTCATGACCGCCCTGTGCGGGGCCCTCGGCTTCGTGCCGATGGCGGTCTCGGGCAGCGCGGGGGCCGAGGTCCAGCGGCCGCTGGCCACGGTGGTGATCGGCGGGCTCGTCACCTGCACGATCCTCACGCTGCTCGTGCTTCCATCAATCTACCGCTGGTTCGAGCCCAAGGAGCCGGACGCGCCGGCCACGGCTCACTGAAGCAAGCAGCCGTTGTTCACTTCTTGGGCGTCGAGGCGGCCGCGGCCGCCTTGGCATCCCTCGGCCCCTTGCCGAGCGGCGTGATCGTGGCCAGCGGGTTCGGCACCTTGCCGTCGCGAATCGCCTGCAGGTGCTTGTCGTACTTGGAGCGTTCGGCTCCGAACAGGCGGCCGTCGCCGTTCTCGTCGAACTGCTTGAAGAGCTCCTGATACTTGCCGGCCACCTCGGTCTGCACCCGCTGATACTCCCGCTGCCGGTAGGCCATCTCCTCCTGCATCTTCTTGATCTGCGCCGGACTCGGTCCGCGACGGGGTCGCGCATCGGCCGTGGCGGGCACGAGGCTCACCGCCACCCAGCAGAGACACATCACGAGCCGCCATGACCAGAGTCGGTTCATCACACGCTCCTGAAACGAGGCTTTCTTCACTCTTGCACCGTACCGGCAGGCCGGGGGTGGGTCTGCCGGGAAAAACCCTGAAAGGCGAGACTGAGGAAAACGGAAGCAAATCCTGCTTACGGGGGCGGAAGCGGCTGCGGGGCGGGCGGCGGGCGGTCGCCGACGTCCGGCACCCGCTCCTTCGGCCCCCCCTCGAACGTCCGGCCGGCCGGCACGTCGCCCACCGGCGGGAAGACCTCCAGCTGGAGGAGGTCGGCGATCTCGACGGCGCTCGCCCAGCGCTCGGCCTGGGCTTCCACGTAGGCGAGCTCCAGTTCGGTGAGGATCTTCTGGGCCTGCAGCAGGCTCAGGAACGTCACCTCTCCCTGGCCGTAGAGCCGCTGCGTGACCTCGACCGTCTCGCGGGCCTTGGGCAGGATTCCCTCCTCGTACCACGCCGCCGTCCGTTGGGCCCGGCGGAACATGTTCATGGTTTCGGCCGCCTGGACCGCGAGGGAAAGCTCCACGTCCCGCAGGTCGGCCCGGGCGGCGGCGATGGTGGCGGCGGCGGCACGGATGTTGCCCTGGTTGCGATCGAAAAGGGGCACCGCCAGCATCACCTGGTAGAGGGCTTGGTCCTGGGCCGGCATCACCTGCCGCTGGTAGCCGCCCATCAGGTTGACGTTGGGGATCGGCTGAACACGGGCCCGGTCGAGGGCCCACTGCGCCCTGGCGACCTCGGCGCCGGCGGCCCGCGGCAGGGCGTTGCGACTCACCACCGCCTCCTGCAGCCCGGTGATGTCGAAGTCCGGGAGTCTCGTGAGCAGGTCGCCCTCGATGGTACCGATCGCCTCGCGGGGCACGGCCATGTCGACGGCCAGCCGGCGGCGGTCGGCCTCGATCGTCACGCCCGCGTTCAACAGCCGCACCTCCGCCCGGTCCCGCTCGATGCTCCAGAAGAGGACGTCGGCCCTCGTGCCCTCCCCCGCCTTGGCGAGCTGTTCGCCGATCTTGAACGAGCGGTTGGCGATCTCGAGCAGGAGCTTGAAGATCTCCTGCTGCCGCTGGGCGACGAGCAGCAGATAGAAGTCGCGGCGGACCGCCTTCATGACCTCGAACCGCGCCCGCACCAGTCGCCACTCGGCCGCCTGCACCTCCCGCAGCGCCGCCTGCTCCTGCAGCCTGAGTTTGCCCGCGGTGACGATGTCCTGGGCGACGGTGCCGGACCACTGGCTGTCGGAACCGTACGCCTGGGGCGTGAAGCCGGCGATCACGGGATTGGGGTAGAGCCTGGCCTGGACGGCCTTCCCCTGGGCGGCGCGAACATCCGCCCGGGCGGCTGTGATCCGCGGGTGGTTCTCGAGCGCGATCGCCACGCACGCGTCGAGCGTCCGCGGACCGACGAGGTCGGGCGGCGCGATGCCGGGCGGCGGCACCACCGTGGCGGCGGGCTCGGGGCTCGACCGGCTCCCACCGAGCGACTGGCCCGGGTCGGCGAGCCGGGCGGCATCGCTCGATGGCCAACTCGGCACGGGGGGAGACGGCGGGGAGGACGCGTCAGCCGGGCCATCCCCCGATGCCGGCGCGCCCGCCACCGCGGCGGTGCACAAGACAAGCGTGATGACGCGGTGCGCTCGGATCATGACAGGATGCACGGGGAAACCGGAGGCGGCGGAGGCCGGCCAGGAATGGTTCCGTCGGTGTCATCGGCACATCCGGCATCACCCGATCACGACTTGGCGGATTTCGGAGAATCCCCGGCATCGAGTTCCAGAAGCTGGGAAGGGCCGGCGGCTTGGGGATTTCGGGCGGTCGGCCCGGCGCCGCTACGATCACGGGTCACCCCCTGGTCCCCTCATGGCGTCGCCTCCCGAACCGCTGCCGCCCACCGTGCGGGCCCTCGGCTGGACGAGTTTCCTCACGGACCTCTCGAGCGAGGCGATCTATCCGCTCCTGCCGGGATTCGTGAAGGGGCTCGGCGGCACGAGCCTCGACATCGGCCTCGTCGACGGCGTCGCCAACGCCGTGGCGGCGGTGGTGCGACTCCCTTCGGGCGCGGTGTCCGACTCGATCGGCCGGCGGCCGCTGATCCTCCTCGGCTACGGCTTCTCGAGCGTCGTCCGGCCGCTGATGGGGCTGGTCACCTCGCCGCTGGGCGTGCTCCTCGTGCGGGCGGCCGACCGGTTCGGCAAGGGCATCCGCACCGCGCCCCGCGACGCGCTCGTCGCCGACCTCGTCGAGCCGGAACACCGCGGCCGGGCCTTCGGCCACATCCGCGGCCTCGACCACGCCGGAGCGGCCGTCGGCCCGCTGGTGGCGATGCTGTTTCTGCTGCTGTTCCCCGGGCGGGAACGGACGCTCTTCCTGCTGACGATCCTGCCGGGACTGGCGACGCTCGCCGTGATCGCGCGATTCGTGCGGGATGCCCCCAGACACACCGCGGCCCCGCGGGCCCTCGCCGCCGGCCTCTCGGGGTCGCAGGCCTGGCTCCTGGCCTGCGTGGCGCTCTGGGCGGCCGGGGCCGCGAGCGAGCAGTTCCTGCTGTTGAGGGCGGGCGAACTGGGCCTGCCGGCCGCGCTCATCCCGCTGCTCTGGTTCGCCATCAGCCTGGCCAAGGGTGTGGCCGCGTCGCGGGCCGGGCCGCTCGCCGATCGGATCTCGCCGCGGCGGGCGCTGGCTGCGGGCTGGCTCGTGTTCGCGGCGGCCTATGGTGGACTCGCGCTGGCCACGAGCCTGGCGACGGCGCTGCCGCTGCTGATCGCCGTGGGCGTGGCGTACGGCCTGGCCGAGCCGGCGGAGCGCAAACTCGTGGCGGCGCTCGCGCCGGCGGGCCGCCACGGCGGGGCCTTCGGCTGGTACGCCTTGGTGCAGGGGCTGATGGCGCTGCCGGCGGGACTGCTCGCCGGCACGCTCTGGGACCTGGAGTCCGCCGGCCCCGCGGCGGCCTTCGCGACAACCGCCGGCCTGGCCCTGACCGCCTGCGGCCTGCTCGCCGTCATGCCATCCAGCCCCGCCGGACGAGCCAAGCCTTGACGCCGTACACGACGGCCCCGTAGGCGACGACGGTGAGGGCGAGGATCGGCCAATAACCGGCCGGCAGGGGCACGAACCCGACGAGCCGGCCCGCCGCCGAAGCGGGCAGCCAGACGGCGACACCCGCCACCGCCACGGTCGTGAGCGTGAGGGCGGGGCTGGCGCGGCTCTCGAGGAACGGCATCCGACCGGTGCGGATGACGTGGACCACGAGCGTCTGGGTCACGAGCGACTCGACGAACCAGCCGGTGTGAAACACGTCCGCCCTGGCCGGGTCGGTGCAGCCGAAGCCGTAGAGCAGGATGGCGAACGTGGTGAAGTCGAAGATCGAGCTCACGGGGCCGACCAGCAGGATGAACCTCGCGATCTGACCGAGCGACCACGGTCGGGGCCGGGCGATCGCCTCGTCGTCGACCGCATCGGTCGGGATCGGCGCCTGCGAGACGTCGTAGAGCAGGTTGTTGACGAGGATCTGCAGGGGCGTCATCGGCAGATAGGGCAGGAAGCAGCTCGCCCCGAGCATGCTCAGCATGTTGCCGAAGTTGGAGCTGGCACCGAGCCGCAGATACGTGAGCACGTTGACGAACACCCGGCGGCCCTCGCGGACGCCCTCCCACAACACCCGCAGGTCCTTGTCGAGCAGGATGCAGTCGGCGCTCTCCCGGGCCAGATCGACGGCCGTGTCGACGCTGATGCCGACGTCGGCCTCCCGCAGGCCGGCCGCATCGTTGGCCCCGTCCCCCAGGAAGCCCACCACATGGCCTGCGGCCCGCAGGAGCCGCACCACCCGCTGCTTCTGCAGGGGTGCCAGGCGGGCGAGCAGCGTCGCGTCGCAAGCCGCCGCCGTGAGTTCCGCGTCGCCCAGGGCGTCGATCTGTCGGCCGTCGAGGCAGGCCGTGGCGTCGAGTCCCACCGCCGCGCAGATCGCGCGGCTGGTGAGCGGGTCGTCGCCGGTGAGCACCTTCACCGCCACGCCCCCGGCCACGAGCGCCGCGATCGCCTCGGCGGCCGAATCCTTGGGGGGGTCGAGGAAGGCCAGATAGCCGCGGAGCACGAGGTCTTGCTCGTTGTCGCGGGTGTAGGCGGCCTGGCGGGCGACGTCTCGGCAGGCCACCGCCAACACCCGAAAGCCCTCGCCCGAGAGCCGGCGACATTCCGCGCCGAGTCGCTCGGGAACGTCGCCGGCCAGCGGATGGATGCGGCCGTCGAGGGCGTACGCCGTGCAGCGGTCGAGCACCGCTTCGACCGCCCCCTTGCAGATCAGCCGCGGGCCGCCGGCCGGCCCGTCGACCACGACCGACATCAGCCTCCGGGAGAAGTCGAAGGGAACCTCGTCGATCTTCACCATGCCGGCCGGCAACCCGGGGGTCTCCGCCGCCGCATGGTCGAGGATCGCCCGATCGAGAAGGTTCTTGAGGCCGGTCTGAAAATGGCTGTTGATCCGGGCGAGCTCGAGCACCTCCGGGTCGTCGCGCAAGGCCATGTCGCAATGCCGCACGAGGATGATCCGGTCCTGCGTGAGCGTGCCGGTCTTGTCGGTGCAGAGAACGTCCATGGCCCCGAGGTTCTGGATCGAGTCCAAGTGCTTGACGATCACGTTCCGCCGCGCCATGCAGAGGGCGCCCCGGGAAAGACAGACCGTCACGATCATCGGGAGCATCTCGGGCGTGAGCCCGACGGCCACCGCCAGGCCGAAGACAAGCGCGGCCCACCAGTCGCCCCGGGTGAGGCCGTTGATCAGGATCACCAGCGGTGTCAGGACCGCGGCCAGCGCGATCATCAGCCAGGTGAATCGCCGCATCCCCGCGTCGAAGGCCGTCTCGGGCTCGGGCATGTCGAGCGATTCGGCGACGCTTCCGAGCAGCGTGGCCCGACCGGTCTCCACGACGACGGCGAGCCCCGAACCGCTGGCCACGCTCGTGCCCTCGTAGCCGATGCAGCCCAGGGCCAGCGGCGCCGTCGCCGGGTCGGGCTCGGCGGCGGCGTGCTTCTCGACCGGAAACGACTCGCCGGTGAGGATCGACTGGGAGACGGCCAGGTCTTTCGCGGCCAGGAGCCGGATGTCGGCCGGCACCATGTCGCCGGCGGCCAGCTGCACGACGTCGCCGCGGACGAGCTCACCGATCGGAATCTCCGTCGCGGCACCGTCACGGATGACCGTCGCGTGAACGGCGATCAGCGAGCGGAGGTCCGCGGCGGCCGCGGTCGCCCGGGCCTCCTGGGCGAACCGCAGCCCGACCGCGACCGACAGCAACACGATCATCACCCCGCCGGCAGCCGGGTCACCCGAGGCGAACGACGAAGCCGCCAGGATGGCGAGCAGGACCACGAGCGGGTTGCCGACGGCCCGGGCCGCCAGGGCGAGCCGGGTGGTCCCGTTGGCGGCCCGCAGCAGGTTCGGCCCGTCTTCCGCCAGCCGCCGCGCCGCCTCCGCCGCCGACAACCCCTGGAGCGAGCTCGCCAGGCTCGCCAGCACCACGTGCGGCTCGGCGGCCGCCGCCGCGGCGAGACGGGTCGATGGCCTGGCGGACTGGACGTGTCGCAGGGAGGGCATGGCCGGGACCCGAGGGGGATGAATCCTGGCCGGCCCTGGCTGGGGTGATTCTACGCCTTGACACGTCCGGCACCTTGGAGCGCCCCGCCAGGAGTATGGACAGTCAGGAGCGAGTGCGGGCCGTCGGCCAGTGGCTCGCGCTCGGCACGCTCGTCGGGCTGGTCTGCGGCGCGGCGTCGGCCGTGTTTCTCTGGCTGCTCGACCAGGCGACCGAGTGGCGGACCGGCCACGAGGCGATCGTCTACTTCCTGCCCGTGGCCGGCCTGGCGCTCGGCTGGCTCGCCGAGCGGTTTGGGCAGGCGATCAAAGCCGGCAACAACCTCGTCATCGACACCATCCACGACGACGGCCCGGAAATCCCATTGCGAATGGCCCCGCTCGTGCTCCTGGGCACGGTGCTTACCCACCTCTTCGGCGGCAGCGCGGGCCGCGAAGGCGCCGCCGTGCAGATGGCCGCGAGCCGCACCGACTGGCTCTCCCATCGCCTCCGGCTCGGCCGGTCCGTGCGGCGGCAACTGCTCGCCGCGAGCGTCGCCGGAGGGTTCGGCTCCGTTTTCGGCACGCCCGTCGCGGGGGCCGTGTTCGGCCTCGAGTTCGTCGTGCGCGGGCGGATCGAATACCACGCGATGGTTGCCCGCCCTCGTCGCTTCGGTGGTGGGCGACCTGACGACCCGCGGGCTCGGCATCGTCCACACGCCCTACCCGGCGGTGCGCCAGGTGCCGGTCACGCCGCTGTTCTTCGTCGGGGCGACGCTTGGCAACGTGCTGGCCCGCCCGCTGGGCATTCCCCTCGAGCTCGGTGCGGCCGTGGGCCTGGCCGCCCTGTTCGCGGCCGCCGCGAACACGCCCCTGGCACTGTCGATCATGGCGGTCGAGCTGTTCGGCGCGGCCGTCCTCCCGCACGTGCTCATCGTCTGCGTGGTCGCCTACGTGCTCTCGGGCCACGCAAG
>Ga0214923_10007869_pt1 | contig 11493 bp, 10 predicted proteins | sample LL1510_MetaG_FD_177993 | JGI IMG/M metagenome (GOLD analysis project Ga0214923, IMG submission 177993) | Freshwater microbial communities from Lake Lanier, Atlanta, Georgia, United States - LL-1510 | ecosystem: Environmental > Aquatic > Freshwater > Lake | place: USA: Georgia | collected... | reverse complement strand
TTCTAAATAATAGAGTTTGATGGAATGCATGGTAATATTGGCAATGTCACCGTCGAAATAGGCATCTATTTTATAGGCATCGGGTATAGCACCACTATGTTGATTGATATAGACGAGAAATTTAATGATTTCTTGCAAATCGAAATAGCGCAATAGCGATTTGTTGTTTTCACAATGGTCTACGCATTTCATCAAATCGTCGTAATTCGCAAACAACAAATGCGGAACCACGCATTTGCCGTCCTTGTTGAGAATCGAAATCGTCTTTTTGCAATCATAGGATTCGATGGTGTGGATTTCGGCACCGTCAAATCGCATTTTAAAGTCCATGATGGTGTCTGCAATTTCGTCTTCTTTCGGCAATGTCGCACATGACAAGACCATTTTCGAAATGCGATTTTCCGCCCAGTTTTTATGAATCGTTTCATGCAATTCGTGCTCTTCATAATCCATGGTAATGGTCGGTTCATCCCAGTAGGTCAGAATGTTTGATTCTTTGTTGAAGGCGAGCATATAACGCATGGCCACTAAATACGATTTCACATCGCAAATCATCATTTCCACCTTGTCACCGACGGAATTGTCGACCTTGTATATGCCACCCGTTTTGTAATTCACGGTATAATCCGTCGCCGCATAATAATGCAAACGAATGTCCGACGCCGTTTCGCAACCGAATGCAAAGGCGATTTTTTTGCCGATGGAAATGGAGGCTTTTGCTAGAGCCAGACCCACGTGTCTCGCAACACACACAAATATAACACGAAAATTGCGAGTCAGGCCGATGGGTGATAATGTTTTGCCCGTGCCGGTTGGTGCCATATATAAGATGAGTTTCGGTGTGTAGATTTTTTCCATCGGATTTACGGCTCCGTATTTTTTTTCTAAATAGGCCAGACGGTCTTCTTGGGCTTGTAATGACTCGCTTAATGTATCTTGTATTTCTTGTTCGTCGAATTTGTGTGCGCTCATGATTTCAAAGAGTTTGGTCGATGTAGATTTATGTTTCAGACGGTGTTGATTGCATATGGAAAACAATTGTTTTTGATGTTGATAGAGGGTCAAATCGTCGTATTTTAGCAAATATGGATTTTCTTCGATGGTTTCCGGCGATGTTTTGATAATGTCGGTGAGGTTGGTCTTTGTGATACCATAGGCAATGACGGAATCGACAAAGACACAAATATGTGGATTGATGTGATGGATGGATAATTTTTTGAATTGAATCAGTGTATACAGATAAAAGGCATAGGGTTTGAGCACGGGCTTGGATTGGATGGATTTTTGTTTTTTGATGGTATACGAGGCTTCCGTCGGCGCGAGTTTTTCCAACAAGTTTTCGCAAAAGTCGAGTAATAGATATTCGAAGATTTGGTCGCGGGTGCTTTCCACTTGCATATTTTCGATGCGAATAATGTCAGCCTTTTTCACCATTTTCAGATTTTTCGTGGTGATTTGTGGAACCGCAAAAGGTTCGAAAATCCCCGTGGCCGTTTTGTATTTTTGCACCATGTTTTCGACGATGGTTTTGAAATATTTGTCGTATAAATACGATTCATTAAAAGGCGTTTTTTCTAGTTTCATATATTGTATAATAGAGGCGTGATTGTTGCTGCGAATATTCACGTCATTTGCGCCATCATCAATCAACTTGAGGATGGTCTTTTCCGCATCGGACACTGGCATTTCAATGCTGTTCCATTCTGTTTTCGTAAGCTTGTTCTGTGAGAGGTCCATGTTGTTAGTAGATTGTTGAAAATAGGTTGATGTATCGTGCGTGCTAGGGTTTTATTCAATTTTGTGGTAAAAACGAGATAAACAAAGAGAACTATAGTGTAATAGAATAATGTTGAAATGGTTTGAAAAAAAACCATATCGAAAAATCGGATTTGAAGATGTAAAATATGCCATTGACCGCGGCGGGACGTATTTGCTCATCAATACGCTCCCGGCGTCGGAACAGAGTTGTTTGATAAAAACCACCGTGGATTTTACTGCAGAAGAGGCCGCCCTAAATGAGTTGATCAATCGGTTTACATTGACGACGAAAACGATTATTGTGTATGGGAAGAATAATATGGATATGACGGTGGAGAAAAAGTATGACCAGCTGGTGGGTCTAGGATTTAGCGATGTGGCCATGTATTGCGGGGGATTGTTTGAATGGATGCTTTTGCAAGATGTCTACGGTTCCGTTGAATTTCCCACGACGGGTCGAGAAGTGGATATCTTAAAATTTAGGCCGACGAAAACATTCGGTGTGGCGCGTATTGGAAATGGCTAAATAATCTGCAAACGGTGTATACATCATGAGCGAAGCCGCCTATCACGAAATCGTCGAATATTTGTATGTTGGAAGTGCGCGAGCATTAGAGTCGAGTGATACATTTTCCATGATTGTAAATTGCACTCCTGATATACCATTTCCGAAAAATTGTGCAAACTGTATTCGCATACCCGTGCACGATGACCCCGCCGAATGTGCTAAACTGATAAGTCTTGTCGATAGCACGCAAGTTCTCGCGAAAATGTGCGAATCGATTCTGGAAAAAAAGCCCGTGCTAGTGCATTGTTTTGCGGGACAACAGCGTTCCTGTGCCATTGTCGCCCTCTATCTCATAGTATATCACCATATGATACCCGACCAGGCTATTGCACACATCAAACGAAAACGGCGCATTGCTTTTTTCGGGCATGTCAATTTTGCGGCGGCGATTGTGTATTTTTATGCTCGGACCGGTGGAAAAATACTATGAAACATAAATTTAGCACAATAAGTCAATTGCGTGAATAATAAATATGACACAAATATATAATATGGCGGAATATGCAATGATTGCGCTCATTGCGCTTGCAATCATAATATTAGCATATTTATGGTATAGTCAATATAAAGAATCGTTTGATGTAGAGGACCCGAGTAGTAGCGCCGTGGTAATGTCTCCGCCAAAGAATGCTGTGCAAAAAATACCAAAGATTATTATTCAAACCTGGAAAAACAACGAAATACCTGCGAAATACATGCCTCTCATAGAGAGTATCAAGCAGGCCAATCCGGATTATGAATATAAATATTTTACGGATGATGATATACAAAGCTTTATGCAACTACATTATCCACAATATTATCGCACATACATGAGTTTGCCGATAAAAATTCAAAAAATCGATTTTTTCAGATATATTGCAGTATATCATTATGGCGGGTTTTACATGGATTTAGACATGAACGCCATGCAAAATTTCGACGATTTGTTGAGTTACGATTGTGTATTTCCGGTGGACGAAATCATCAATAATTACATGTGTATGAATCCGCGATACAAACCATTTTGTGACCAAAATCATCGCTATTTATTAGGACAATATGCGTTTGCGGCTAGTCCGAAGCACCCATTTATTAAATTGTTGATTGATAGAATACATCAAAATATATTGAAATACATCTATAACAAGAATGACACGGAATTATACGTCTATAAAAGCACGGGACCGGATTACGTCACACAATTGTATATTGATTATGAAGACAAAGACAATATATTGGTATTACACAATAACAAAAGGCAATATTTCGGCGATTATGCCCGACACAATTATTTCGGTTCATGGAAAAACAATGCCATGAATTGATTTGTGTCATAAAATTGATTATGTAATCAACGTATATTTATTGATTACATACTACCATGACAAAACCACTTATTATTAGCATTGAAGGAAACATTGGGGCCGGTAAGAGCACATTGCTGGCGCGTTTGCAAGAACATTGTGCCGGTCGCTCGGATATTGTGTTTTTGCGCGAGCCGGTGGATATCTGGGAAGCCGTGCGTGACCCGGTCGATGGACAAAATATCTTACAAAAATTTTATGGCGATTCGGCTAAATATTCCTTCCCCTTTCAAATCATGGCTTTCATGAGTCGCCTGTCTTTGATTGAAACGGCGATTCGTGAACATCCGGATTGTTCTGTCATTGTTTGCGAGCGGTCATTGTGCGCCGACCGCAATATTTTCGCGAAAATGTTGTCCGACGACGGACTGATTGAAAGCGTATGTTACCAGATTTATGGGAAAATGTATGACGAGTTTTCGAGCAAATATGAGGCAAATGGGATTGTTTATGTGGATGCGGAGGCGGAGGTGTGTTTTCGACGCATTGCGAAACGTGGTCGCGACGGGGAAGGGGGAATCGCCCTGGATTATTTGAAAAAATGCAAAAAATATCACGACGAATGGTTACTCGGAGGTTCTAGTAATATGTTGCATTTGCAGACAAATGAAGATGCAACATATGAAGTGGGCGATATCGGACATCGCTGGCTCATGGAAGTGATGGAATTTATATGTAAACGCGTCGGGTCCGTTTAGATTTGCGCTGTTTGCGGGATTTGCGGGATTTTCCGCCTTTTTGTGGTTTTGTATTACTTGAGCCGTTGACAGTATTTGTTTTATTTCGAATCTCGTTGCATTCTTTTAGTTGTTTTTCGGCCAATAGTCTGGCTTCATTTATTTTTGTTTTTTCTTCAGTCAATGACACATTTGTTTTCTTGAGTGACTCCACCTCTGTTTCGGTTTTTTTACATTTTTCTAACAGCTTGATTATGTTGTCCACTTGTGTTTTGTAGGCGTCAAACGAACCTGACGTATTTGATAATGTGTCGATGATTGTTTGTAGTTCTTTGATTGGCATAGTTATATTAGTTGTATATTATTCTATAACATAAATCGAATTGTGTTATAGATATTATTTGTTCGATGGGCGTTTTTTCGATGATTTTGATTTGCGTTTGGGTTTTTTGCCACCTCGTTGTTTGCGGGTATTGCCGCCTTTTGGTAGGGTGCCTTTGGCGTCGGTTATTTGGCTATTGAGTGTTGTTATTTTGTCGTTGATTTGTTTTAAGTCGTTGGCTAATTTGTTTTTCTCACCTGACAATTTGTCTCTTTCTCCTCCTAGCTCAGTTAAATTTTTTTTAGCTTGAGCTAGTTGGTCTTCGATTATTTTCTTTTGACCAGCTTCTTCATTTAATAATTTTTGTTTTGCTTCAATTTCTTTTTGTTTTTCTTCAATCGTTTTTTGTTTTGCTTCAATTTCTTTGTCTTTTGCGGCAATTTGTTCTTCTACTTTTTTTTTATTCGTTAGTAATTTATTCACTTCTGTAATATATGCATTCACATTTTCAGTTAATTTATCAATTGGTTCAGACATGTTCACACCTATATAATAGTATCTTATTTTATTTTGTGCTTGCTTCTATTACTTTTCCCTTTGCTTCTAATACTTTTTCAGTGACGTCTACGATTTTTTTATTCAATTCGTCTAAATTCCCATCCGATTGTAACACGTGTTCGTAATAAGCGGGTGTATATGGCCTTTCTTCGGTATATATCGTTTTTGTCAAGTCGATTCTTTCTCTCGTTTGTTTGTCCACGGATATAACCTTGCCATCCTTATCTATAGATTCATGTTCAGGAACTATGTCGGTTGTCATTGTTTCTAAATCACCGATGCGAACCGATGGTTCTGGTAAAATAATAGGCATTTTAAAATCAAAAGACAATGATTTTTCTGGGAACGCGATGGCGAGCGCGATTTCGAGCAGTTGTTTTATACCATTGTCTTCTGATTTATCTGTTTTTTCGGAAAGTTTGGCTAAAATATCCATACTCATTGAGATGAGCTGATGTTCAGTGAGCATGGTTTTTTGGGATGGCAAATATTTATCTTTGATGTATATATCGATTTGCTCTACTATGTATTTTTGTTTAGCATCAGTATCGCCGTAATCTTTGATTGTCTTAAGAATATCCGTTTTTATGTTTTCGTTTAATAACGGCACGAGAGTTTTTTTAAAAAAATTAACAGAATACACTCCAAATGTAGGCAATTCGTTTTGTATTTGCTGAATGATTTTGTTATATAATGTTTCGTCAGGGTCGACTACAGTAGGTTCGCCGCCATATTGTATTGTTTGCATATCAACACCCCCTGATTTTAACTTTTCTTTGATAGATTTTGTCAGAACTTTATTGATTGCGACTAAAATCTGTTTTGCGCTTTCTATATTTTTTTGAATTTCTTGCTCTGATGCATTCGACTCCACTGGCGGTCCTGATAAACTGGTCTCTTGCATTTTATTTACATATTTCCATGTTAACTCATTTACAGCACTTTGAACACGTTGTGCAGTTTCTTCTGAATAGTTGGAATAATCTTCAAACGTGATGGTGTTAAACTTTTCCTTGCCTTCGACCGAATGTTTGCGCCCTCCGGTATTATGTATAATAAAACGGTATGTAGGAGCATCTTTCGCGGCAAGTAATCCATATTTGTAGGATCTGTCCCATGCGCCGGAACTATACTGTTTTCCTTCCATGGTTTCTCTAGATTCACCGCTCTCGGTACATCCTTTGCATTTGTATTCTTCGTCAAATGTACAATCTGCCCCCGTTTTATGTTGCCAGATCATCAAACCGATCCAGTTATCGTTGTCGCCGGTATAGGTAATATAGTCTTTGTATTCGGACGAGCATGTAGTGTTATAGGAGAATTCTTTCCGCAATGATATACATTTGCCGAGTGTTTCTGGAACATATAGGGAAAAGGCGTTACCTTTTGCTTTTTGTTCGCCTAAATAATTCATCACGCGTTTTTTGATTTTACCTGAATCAAAAATATTGGATGTTATGTGAAACCCGGCAAAGACTAAATTTTTTAGACCAGGTACTTTGTCATTTACTTGCTTGAGTGCCTGCAAGATAAGTTGATATACCACGGAACATTCGCGGTATATTCCGCCATCAATTGATAAAAATAAATCGGGGAATGTAAGTCTTTCTACCTGTTGCATTAACTTGATCACTTCACCTGCGCAATATGTTTTTCCCGACGCACTTGGCCCAAATCCCATAATCAACCGGGGTTTTTTAGGCGCAGCGGCTGTGGGTGTTTCTACAACGGCGTCTGTGAGTGGTTTTACAACCATGTTTACAATATCTTTATCATTTTCCCATTTACCCGTTATATTGAAACAATTAAATTCAAAATGTAAGGTTGCGTTAACCCATCTGAGTTTACTTGCTTCTATTAATCGCATCATATATGCAGTCGATTCAACCTCTTTCTTAACATATTTTGTCAATATTTTAAAACAGTCGCCTTGACATTTTTCCCATTTGTCTTGTGATAAATCACCTAATAATTGTGGGTCTAGTTTTCCCAATGCAATTACAATGTCATCATATACGGTTTTAAAATAATCACATTTTGTACTACCGAATGAATTATGGAGAACATGATATTTATGCGGCGCACTCACGTTCGATAAATAATGTGCAATATTTTCCAGAATATCTTTGCTTTCCGTGTCGCATGATGGATAATCATCACAATTTATCCATTTATGCTGTAATGCCTCGGTCGCAGTAAGTCTTGTTTCAGGGTTGGGATCCATCATTCTTGTTTTTAAATCATTGTAATCAGGGTCTTCATTATATTCGTTATATTTAGATTGTTCGTTTTTGGTATATGTAATATTGCCATCTTTATCCAGCATAGTATGAGTAAAAGAATGTAACATTGCACCCACTGCATAAATATCAGAATTCATACTGATTTTGTCATGAGTGTCATAATTCGGATCCCTAAATCCGCGTGTCCCAACTATACGATGAGTATCTTCCAATTCTTCCTTTGACATGTATCTGGCAAATCCAAAATCAATGATTTTCGCATTTCCATCATTATCAATACCAATATTTTCTTTTTTTATATCTAAATGAACATATCCATTCTTACTTAAGCATTCTAATCCCTGTAAAATTTGTACAAATATTTGTTTTATAACAGGTTTCTCAATGTATTTCTTAGGATCAAATATATCAAGCAAGTTTGGGTGTTTGAGTTTTTCAATGATTGCATATACACGGGTATTATAAGGTTCACTCGCGTGTTTCAAATACCCAAAATCATACACTTTACATATAGAATTACAGACGAGCCCATCATCCTTTGGTTTTGACAACACAGATTGAATGAATAAGCCGGTAAGTTCATTCATATCGATATCCATAAAATTTTCTTCTCGCGGTTTAGTGATTCTTATGACTCTGTCTGGAATTTCATTTCCAGTTGAATCGACCAATGTATAGACAATATTAAACCTCCATTCGCCTAATAATTTACCTACAGTATAATTTTCACTATTACTACATGTTAAATTATAGTTTACGCCAGGGTTTAGTCGATTTTTTAGTTTTAAATCTTCTATCAATGTATTATCGTTACACATTGGTTTAATAGTCATGATTTTTTGTACCTTTAGGCGGCTTGCTATGTCATCTGGCAATGTTACAGTTCTACTCGACGACATGATAGTTATATATTGCGCATATTCTTTTCGTCCACTTTATTCATAATGTTCACCTACGAACATGATAAATCAATAAATATTTATGCTATTACACAAACAGCGGAGACAATCCTAAACCGACGCCTAAACCTAGACCGTTGCGGGCAGACTCACTGACGGTTGGTAAGAAAACATCTAAGATAGAGAAGGTGGCGGCGGCGGAAAGTGCTAAAATAACAATCTCCTCTAAGTTAAGAGATTTCTTTGGGATGACAATACTGACAACAGCAATGACCAAACCCATAACTAAGTACTTGATGATACGCTTGATAAGTTCTGCTAAATCGAAACCCATGGTTTTGTATATACTATTACAACAAAAAAAGATGGCTAAATATATAAATAACAAAATCACTTAAACATTCTTTTCCTAAATATCCATAGTGAGAATGTCGGCCTTCGAACGAAAAACCCTAGAAAACGGACAACCCAATCCTAAATATATCGATTTATGCGATGAAGACCAGCCATTAGCCGGTCAAAAATTCGCCTGTTTGTCTTTTGTATCTCCCGAAAAAATCCTAAAAAAGCGCGAAATGTTCTTGTTTGACCAATTTGTAAAACAATGGGATTTCACCAAATCTCTTGCTAAATACTTTGACTTCCTCCATTTTATGGCCTATAAATACAATTTGAAAATCGACGACCTCGTGGCCGATTTCAACGATTTTGCGAAAGAAGAAGACGCGAAACTCAAGGCCGATTCCGTCGAAGACGATTACAAAAACTTTTTAGACAAACAAGAGGAATCGCTAAATGCCCAATTCCAACGCGAACACGCCTTCCAAACATCCACCCGTGGTCTAAAAGTCCGCGGTGTCTTCCCTACACAAGAGGAGGCAGAATTACGATGCAAAAAGTTGCGCGAAGCCGACCCAAATCATGATATTTTCGTCGGTCCCGTCGGTATGTGGATTCCATGGGACCCAGATGCTTACAAGACTGGTCGTGTCGAGTTCATGGAAGAGGAGCTCAACCAACTACACAAGGAGAAGCTCAAGAACGAGGAGAAGGCCAAACAAGAATTCGAAAACCGTATCAAGGAAACCAAGAAGAAGGCCATCGAAGAAAACATCAAACTAGCCGAGAAATCCGGCAATGTATTGACACAAACCATTGACGAACAAGGCAACTTGATTGGCGTCAAAGAAACCATCGATTTCGAAGGTCGTGAAGTCGCTGACAGTGAAACCACCAATATGCGTAACGAATTATTACGTGAGAGCGTCGTCGCCAAAGAAAAAGACGAATAAGGTGATGACTAGGGTCCTATAAAATATAATACCATCGATGGTATCATATTTAGCTTGATTCCATTATCCGCATCCATTCTATGACACGATGTATAAACCGATGGGTCCGATTCGCAATCAAATCATGTTTTGCACCTGGCATAGAAACCATGTGTTTGCGTTTCGATGACGATTCTTCCATCAATGCATAACTGCCGTCAATTTTCGTAATATTATCTTCCGGATCGTGTAATACGATGAATGGACAATCGACTTGCGGTAAAAGGACGGGCATATCCTCGATGAAATTCATCAGCGATTGCAAAGTAGTGACCCATGGAACACCGTGAAACGTCAAGCCCTGTGGATTTTTCGGATAACTGTCCTTGTCGACATAATCGATATAATGCGGACGCCAGATATCGTCGCTATTCACATATTGCGAAGTGTCAAAGGGCACTTTATCCACGATTCTTTGCAAGGGTAACGCCAGTGTGGTTTTGATGACCGGCGAGACGTCGGCGAGTTGAATCATAGGGGCCGCTAAAATCAATCCGCGGAATTTATGGTAACGCGCGTCGTGACGTATGGTATTGGATACCGCCAGTGCAGTCGCTCCACCCATGGAAAGACCGCATATGAAGAACGGCAACTGTTGCGCGGTCGATGGCGCACGCAGGTTCGTCGAATCGGAGGGATAGGGAGTCGGTATATAAATAGCCGCTAAAAGACTCATGACGTCGTCAATCAAATCATGGTATTGCACAATACGACAGCGGTCGCCCTCCGAATATCCGTGTCCGTGGAAATCGAGTGTAATATATGCGATTTTGTGAGCATTGAGTTCTCGGGCAATATAGGCATTGGTCGGACGATTGCCATGTCCGGCGTGCCCGTGTAAGGAAAAGACGATGGATTCGGCATTTCCGTCGGATGGCCAATAGGTGCGCACGTGGAGTTTTTGTCCGCGGGAATTCGTGACATATTCGAGGGAATTCGGCAAATTCGGCTGTTCCGACTGAATGCAGGTCTGGATATATGCATCGGATGCGTCGTCTGCTTCGGCAAGAAGGGTTTCTAGATTGACGGGTGGGCTATAAGACGAGCGCTTTGGTGTTATAGATGCATGTATGAGAACAATGGATATTGCCACCAAAATAACGATGAACCATATAGAGTGGGCAAACATGTATACACTAATGGATGATTTTTTATGTTTGTTTGGAGCGAATTTTGTATTTGAAGAGTCTATATGTCACAAGCATCGGTCGAATCTTCAGATGTTCATTTTGATGTCGAGAACCCAGCCGCTCCGCTAAATTGCGTGCCGACCACGATTGCCTATTTGCAGACCACGCCTCTCGACGAACTATTTACGAAAATCCCCATCGTATATAATTCGCCAGAATATGGGTGGGTCCGCGCATCGGTATTTAGAAAAAATGCGAATAAAACGTGTGATATTGTGTATAATAGGGGGCGTCGATTGTTGTCCGTCAAATGGTCGGCCGTTACACATAGCCGGATTCGGGCGATTGATACTCCCGACGAAACATTGGATGCGGTGGGCGAAAATAGTGCGGTGCAAGTTCTCAAAAACGGGACGGAAACCTGGATGCTGGGGGTGGTTTGTCGACAACGCGACCGAACTGTTCCAAATAGCGAAGAAAAATATGATGTGTGGATGACGGGTGACCAAATCGCTCTGCAAGTGGGCGGTGCGCAATTGCGAAATTATGGGTGTGGGTCTTATTCCAATACTGAAGACATTATAGCGCGCGACATGGAATATGATTTGTCGTTTTTGCGGGTCGAAATGCTGGTGGAGGGGCTCTGGTTAGAGGTATCTCT
>Ga0214923_10007867_pt1 | contig 11494 bp, 9 predicted proteins | sample LL1510_MetaG_FD_177993 | JGI IMG/M metagenome (GOLD analysis project Ga0214923, IMG submission 177993) | Freshwater microbial communities from Lake Lanier, Atlanta, Georgia, United States - LL-1510 | ecosystem: Environmental > Aquatic > Freshwater > Lake | place: USA: Georgia | collected 2015-10-15 | reverse complement strand
GTGCGCTGCCACTGTTACCACGACGTAGAGATCCCCAGGGGGTCCTCCGTAGGGACTTGTAGCACCCTTGCCAGAGACCCGCAATTTGCCACCATCAGCGACGCCAGCCGGAACTTTGATGGTTAGGTCTCTGGACGATCCGTCGCTCAGACTGAAATTTAAATGGCGCTCGGCGCCACGGAAAGCTTCTTGAAATGAAACTGTGAGCGGATACTCAACGTCCTGGCCCTTTTGGGGCGGTCCGCCGAAGCCACCTCGCCCAGAAAATCCTTGTCCGCCGAAGCCTCCGCCAAAAATTCGACTAAAAATATCCGAGCCATCAAATCCAGCATCCGTAAAAATATTTCTAAAGTCGGCTCCACGAAAGATGTCTTCTTGGCTAAAATTTTGGTGAAACTTCTGGTCGCCAAACATGTCGTACTGACGTTTTTTTTCCGGATCACTCAAGACCGCATAGGCTTCACTTATTTTTTTAAATTTTTCTTCGGCCGTTTTGTTGCCGGGATTTCGGTCCGGGTGAAACTTCATAGCAAGTTTACGGTAAGACTTTTTAATCTCGTCTTCTGTAGCGCCTTTTTTGATTCCGAGGGTGTCGTAATAGTCAGCCATAGTATTCCTTAGCTAAAGCAGCTGTTTGCCCACCGATTTAGGATAAGTCTGAATGTTGGGGTGTCAAGACCTATAACATGACCGTAAGCGCGCATCGAATAACGTTGGTAACGGGCTATAATCCTAAGGATTTTTTAATCCATTCTACTTTTGAGAATTGCCGCAGCATGCTCGCCTCTTGGGTTACAGCGCGGGCTTGTTCAAAAGTAAACCACCGAACATCATGGGACTCCTCTGAAACCACAGGGAGTTGCTCCGACGCTGCTACAACGAGGTATCTGACATCGTAGTGGAAATGCTCAGGGTCTTTAGAATTAGTGGGTATCAAATGGCGATCAAGGTCGAATGGCAGGGGAACCCCGCTTTGGGGGCGCCCGAAAAGATCGCCTTCATAACCCCAAAACCTTAGATCATTGAGTCCCGACTCCTCTGCGGCTTCAGTCATGGCGACCTCGTGGGTAACAGGGTGTCCATCCGCGTGCCCGCCCAATTGCAGCCACATACCAAGCTTTTTGTGATGGGTTAAAAGAACTCTTGTTAAATCAGGATTCAATACCAGTGCAGATCCGGTTACGTGCCCGGGGATGTTTGATCTGTTAAAGCAATGCGGATTTTCCCGTATGAATTTAAAAAATAAGTTAAGCGTGTCACGCTCAAACGATTCATTGCGCAGTTGATAGGCAGATCGTGACGTGCACCAAGTCTGTTGGTAGAAATTTAGGGTTGATAAAAGTTCTTGCCGAGAAGCCATGACGCGTCTTTCGCGAATGTTCAGCGGAACCAATGCTCTGCCCCAAAAGCATAACTTACTGAAACCTTGTGCGCCAGTAAATCCTGAACCCATAGGATCTTTTTGGGAGTGACGGTTCTTGAACTCGAGTATAGTGGTCGACTGCCAAGGCGTTATGGAGGTGCGCTACCATGTCAAAATCAACTTACCTATTCAGTGCGCTAAAAATAAGGAGTTTAACTTTAAGAAATCGGATTTTCATGTCACCTATGTGTCAATACTCGGCGGAAAATGGTGTGCCCGGGCCCTGGCACATGGTTCACCTTGGCAGCAGAGCCGCGGGTGGTGCAGGTCTCGTTATGGCCGAAGCAACGGCTGTAAGTCCGGTTGGAAGAATTTCGCCATCCGATACAGGGCTTTGGAATAAAGAGCAAACAGCTGCATTTCGCTCTATCGCGGACTTCATTTCCTCAGAGGGAGCAGTTCCGGCTGTCCAGTTGGCCCACGCAGGGCGCAAGGCAGGTACGGCTGAGCCCTGGAACGGGGGAGGTCCAATTGATGAGAGTTGGAATATTATCGCGCCGAGTGCGAAAGCATTCAGTCCTGACCACGCTGTCCCACGCGCAATGAGCACTCAGGATCTTGGCGAAGTGCAAGGTCAATTTGAACTCGCAGCTCGCAATGCTTTAATAGCAGGATTTAAAGTGGTTGAGATCCATATGGCGCATGGTTATCTCCTACATGAGTTTTTGTCACCACTTTCCAATGAAAGAACAGATGAGTTTGGTGGTTCATTTGAGAACAGGGTGCGTTTTCCATTGGCCGTAGCTAAGAAAGTTCGTGAAGCTTGGCCCTCTGATCTGCCGGTGTTTGTGCGTTTATCAGCTACAGATTGGATTCCTGGTGGTTGGGACCTAGAGCAGTCCATAGCCTTAAGCTGTGAGCTGAAAAAAATTGGAATTGATTTTATTGACGTATCAAGTGGCGGGCTCTTACCAGACGCCAGAATACCGGTAGGACCGGGTTACCAAGTGGCATTTGCCAATGCCATACGACGTGATGCTTCTATTTTAACTGGTGCAGTTGGTCAAATCACGAGTGGCAGGCAGGCTGAGGATATTTTGCAAAAAGGTGCTGCAGACGCAATTTTGATCGGTCGCGAGTTTTTGCGAGATCCGTATTTTCCATTGCATGCTGCATCCGATCTGGGGTGTGAAATCAACTGGCCCAAACAATACCTTCGTGCCAGGCGATAGCGAAAATAATTATTTTGGGATGAAAGTGTTTCATGATATTGTCACCTGGTAGATGACTTAAGCGATTTAAATTGGAGGTGCACTTTGAAATATATCAAATTAAGTTCGGGACTTTTAGGAGCGGCTTTATTTTCGGCGCTTTCTTTATCGTCCGCGATCGGATTTGCACAGGGTCCGGATTTTGATAAGAGAAAAGCGGAACATTTGTCTGAAATTGACCGAAGAATTCAAAAAATGCAGGAGCACCGAAGTTGCATAAGTAACGCGACCAATATTGAGGCCTTGCGTAAATGTCAGGATGCGATGCGAGATTCGATGAAGGCGGAACGGGATGAGCATCGAGAAAGACGCGAGGAGCGCCTCAAATCTAAAGGGAATTAATGGTGTGCCCACGGTTTTAATTGGCGATTCGGTTATCGCTATCGTTGAACTGCTGGACGAAAAAATTTGTCAGTCTAAGGCTCATTAAGTAAGTGGTGCGTGTGGTTTCATACCACGCGCACCGAAAACCCCTAGTATCGCGAAGTATTTCAAATCCCATATCTTGCAATATTTTTGCAGCAGTTTTACCTACTGCTGAACCCATGATAACATTGCATCGATTCTGTATTGCGATTTGCACTCTGATTCTGTGAATCATCTTAGAAATTCCATGCCTTCTAAAATTTGGATGAACAACCAGTCTGCTAAAATACGCAGAAGGTAATTCTATATCGCAAAATTCAAGCTCCTCACGAGTGAGTTCAAAATCTTCAATCTTACTAAGAATTGAAATACGTCCATAGGCGGCTAGTGTTCCCCAAGGCGAGTAAACAAGCACGTGCGTTGAGATTGGATCGAGACGGTCCACAGCGCAAGAATCTTTATTGGGCTTCACAGTAACGTCGCCGAATGCTAGTTGTTCGCTGTGCCATGTGTGTTGAATTATTCCATGGACCTGTTTTCGAGGTGCGTCTTCCAGCTGATCGTGAATCTCAATTCGAAACACAAATAACCTCCCATGTGGATATTTTGGTTGCTTTGACTTTGAGCTATCTCGTGTAAGCAAAACCTGTTCCAGCATCATGATCGCCGTCAGGGGAGGTTAGCCTGATTTTTGTAGGGTTTGGTGGCTTCGAACCCGCAGTTATCCGGTCAAAATGACGCAGATAGTTTCTTAAAGTGGTATACAATTAGAGCGTACGATCAGTTCTGCATACCAGGATCAACGCGTTAGTGATCTCTCGGGGTGAGTGCCAGATTTGTGGGCCAAGTGAAGAGCTGACGTCGCGGCGTTTTGCTTTAAAAATAAATTCCTGCGATAATCTTATTAAAGAATCATGAGTAAGAATTCGGAGTAAGGTGGATAATGAGTCGTTGGTATATGAAACGCGGTGATACTAAGGTTGGTCCTGGATCGGAAGATCAGTTGCGGTCGGCATTTAAAAAAGGCGCTTTGCAAGCAGATGCTCTAGTCAGAAGAGAAGATAGGCAGGAGTGGGTGCCGCTTAAGGATGCAGGGATATTGGCACCCGAGGATATAAGTCCGTTTTTGGCGGATTCCGGAAAATCTAGCGCAACGATCGGTGGTGATTTGTCGCGTCCGGACTATCAGCCAAGCGGTAAGCCTTTAGTCCATAAAGATATGTTTAAAGAAAAGCCACAATTTGGAAGTCGCTCAAAGCCAAATTATGCGTCCTTTTCAGATCGATTGATTGCAGTGCTTATCGATGGTGCAGTCCTTTGGTTTGCGTACATGATTGTTTCAACTTTTACGTCGACAATATTTTATTTTAGCCGAAGTCCATTTGCCGGCATTATGTTCAGCTATCTAGTGCAGGTTGTAATCAGTGGTGCTTATTTTGTAATTTTGCAGCATGAATGGGGTTATACTTTGGGGCGAAAAATAATGAAGATTCATGTTGAAATGGAAAATCGCGGGAAGCCTGATCTTCAAGCTTTTGTCGTCAGGTATCTAGGCTCTTTGGTGTCGGGTTTTATTTTTAGTATCGGATATCTTCTCGCACTATCTGATCCGAAGACCAGGACTCTTCATGACCGGATGGCTGGAACAATTGTTGTTAAGGACTGAACCCACTTTTAGGTGCAAGTTTTGACAGAAAACATAATCGCAGTTGAATTCAAAGTTAATTGGATTAAGCCTTTTGAGGACGCTGTTTCAAGAAACCTCTCTGTGGCCTGAATCATAAATTCGTGCCGCTGCTCCGGTATTGCCTGTCCTTCCGAATGGTCTAGCTTGATAGTTACTGAAATACAATCGTCACCTTGCGAGCTTAGGTTAGTTCTAGGTATGTCCACTGAAATGTGGCTTGAACCGTGCCTGCTTGCTAAAGCGGTAATTCCAAAAAGCAAGGCGTTGTAAAAAAGATCCGGGTCAAAGACTATCGAGTTTTTCCACTGGCTCTCATAGTTGGGGTCGGATTCGTTGCTTGATATTACAAATGCGCCAAGCCTGGCTAAGTAGCTTGATTCGTCGTCAATTAGATTGTCGAAAAGATCTTTTGGCGAGTGTTTTCGCATGACAGTCGGTTGGTTTCCCAGAGTGCTTGTTGCCAGCACGGCCCTTGCGGATATACGCACGTAATCTGATAGCAAAAGTGCTCTGGCCAAAGACCTATTTCCTGGTGAGTCTAAGCAGATTAACTCAAGGAGACCCCGAAGCTGAGCGATTGGCGTATTTAAATTATGGCTGATGAGCTGCAGAAAATTTTGCTTAACATCCCAAAACTCTCCCGCGTGTGCCGACTGTGCCAGTAATCGCCAGCCGCGGTAACTATTAATAGACAGTCTTAAAAATACGGTGCCGGCCAATGTTGCAAAACTGGTTATGATCAATGGGGTAATAGGAATGTACAGATTTAGCAATGTGACGCTTAGTAGGTTAGCAAACAAAAGAATAAAAGCCATTAAGATAAGGCAGGCAAAAAGAACTCTTTCAGCCATCTTAAAGCCCAACAAAAATACTGTTAGAACCAGGGAAATACAAAACAAGATTATCAGCCATTCAGGCGCCACGCGCACGGTATGGTCATCTATGAACATGGAAGCCATTTGAGCCCAAAAAATATGCCAGGGAGTTCCATCGCTCTGTAAAGTCCGTCGTGATTGGGATTTTGCGGTATAGGTTCTTTGCAGTACCTCCTTGTTGTCGCGAAACATGACTTGCTGCTCTGAGTTGTTCCCAATGAAGACTATCGCTTTTTTGGGAAGTGCAGCCACTACAGGCGATCTCGCGTCCAAAAAATTAAAGTTACTGATTGCTGACGCTTCTGGGAGATTTAGGATCAAGTTTGGAAGATGATGCGGTAAATTTGTTGATGCAACCCAACTGCCGGGCTTCTTTAAAAAACGTGACATGACTTGCTGAGGCATCCAGGTCCAGTCTTCCGAATATGTGCAGTGTATATTGATTTCATGATAGCAATCTCTTGCTTCCACTATGTTGTATCGTTTAAGAAAATCTACATCGAGTGCATCTAAGGCGCTCATATTCACCGCTAGAGTGGTTCTATCGCGAATGCCGAGTTTGTCTATTATTGACGTTAGTGGGCTAAGATATTCCGGAGTCAGAGGATGAGCATGCGTCAGCCAGCTAACTACGATCCAAGTGGGGTCGTGGCTGGAAACAAATTCTACAACATTTGCATATTCTTTAATGTGTGCGTCTCTCAGCCTGTTGCTGGGCGAGGCTTCAAGAATTGCTAAATCAGGACTTGAGACGGAGAAAGTGAGCACACGTTCGGAGCTTACTTGATTTTTTGTAAATGTGTTTTTTAAAGTTTGTCTTAGTATTTCAGTTTCTATTCGCGCCGCCAGACTCTCCCTTGGGCCTGCAAAATATATGATATGAATTATCAGCCATATAATTAGCGTGCCTAAAAAAGTCGGCGCAGCCACCCGGATCCATGCGGAAGTTGCACTTCCATAAAAACGCTTTTTGGCATCTTCAATGTATCTTTGCATCATGGGATTATCGCCCTGAATTCGCTGCCTTTACCTACTTCGCTGTACAATTCAATACGGCCCCCAAGCGTTTCTGCGAAGTAGCGACAGAGGTAAAGCCCGACGCCGGTGCCTTTGGCTTTGTAGATTCTGTCATCATTAATTCGATAGAAACGCTCAAAAACACGGTTTTGGAGCTCTGGAGGTATTCCGGGTCCCTCGTCAGAGACGCTGATAGAAGTAAAACCCTCTTTGGTTTTTGATAACTCTATAACAACAACGGAGCCCTTATTTCCATATTTGACAGCATTGCTAACTAGATTGAACAAAATCGCATCAACATACTGTTGATGCGATCTTATTTTACTTGCGTCTTTGTCGATTTGGCATCGAAACTGTATTCCATTGTCCGAAGCTTTAAGGTCGAATCGACGCAAAACGGCGTAAAGCATTTCTTCGAGGTTGAACTCAGTAATTTCCAATTTTGTGACGACCTTCCGGTCCACGTTAGAGAGCTGAGTGATTCCTGATAAATACTCGTTGAGGTCTGACGCAGCAAGATACAGCCTCTCGTAAAGTACGCTGCTATTGTCAGGTGGATTGGTATCTTTTTGCGATGATTTTACGAGATCAACAATTGTTTCCGTCGTTTCAGAAACCCAGGCCGCAAATCCCGATAGGAAGTGGGACTGGAATTTCGCGAGATCGTATTTCTTTTCTGTTAAAACCTCCTGCTCCGCCATCGACTTCAAGTCGAATTTTAGCCGCCTAGAAGCCCCTATCAAGGAGGCTAAAACAGAGGCGAGAAACGTGTCGGCGAGGGGTATCGATAAATTTAGCCAACGATATAAACCAGCGTGAGCAAGTATTAATACAGCCCAAGTGAAAAGCGTCAAAATTGCGGCAAAAAGACTTCCAGCCTGCCAGGACAGTCCACAAACTAGGCCGATGATAATAGTTTGAATGAGAGTTATCCAATGCGGTGCGATGGATATGGTCTCATTCTGCGCTAAGTTTTCTATCGCATTGGCCATCAACCACGTTGAGCTTATCCCGGTTAGGTTGGTCGGGGCGTAACCGGTTACTGGCGTGTTTGTGAAAAGTTGCTCCGTTGTTTGAATTCCTGAGGAGCGCGGAACTACATAGCCCAAAACAACGATCTTGCTTTTAAAAAAATCCATGTGCCGGTTCGGGTTTGCGAGAAGCTCGTCGATGCCGAGAGCGGGGTAGTGCGAAGGTGGGTTGAACTTAATAATGTATTTTCCGCCCGTAGGAGCGAAGCTGGGATTAACCATGTTTGCAGCCTTGGTTGGAAGGTTCATGGTTTCCTCAAGGCCTAAGTAACTTAAGTTTGGAAGGCTGCGTACGATTGCGTTACTTCGTGACCTAAATGTATCTGCGGCGGCTATTTGATCAGTAACTTCAGCAAATATTTTTGGAAGTCGCTGAAGATTGGGTATTGTTTGGTGGTAGCCGGTCGTTCCAATAATGAAGCGGTGGTCAAATTTTATAATGTCTTTTAGTTCTGCCATATCAGGGTCACTTGCGGGGGCTAAATATTCTGGGAGGAGGAGAATGATGATTCGTGACTCTGTGTTAGCGAGAATTTTTGAGGCTTTTGTGAGGTTTTTGACGCTGAGAAGAGGCATATTCTTGGCGTCATTGTGTAATCGTATTGGATCTGTTTCTAGGCTTCTTATGCTATTTTCTGTGATTTTTACCACGTTGACAGTTGTTGACTTTGCCGTCGGTGGCATTAAGACAGTTCGAGTATCGTGAAAAAAGTTTTCTAGTTCTTGGCGGAAATTTGTCCCGTAAAAAAGCGCGGTCATCGTGACGAAGATGATGATAAAAAAAGCCATTAACGGGTCGAATCTTCTAGTCCTTGTGGGCGAATCATTCGCTAGTTTCAGGAAGTCTGTAGAATCGTGGGGTTCCTCACTGCGCATTGTGTTCTCTAGCCCAGTCGTGGCCTGTAATTGAGAGACTTAATGATCCTCGGAAGGAGTTTTTGCTGACACTCACAATGAAAGAGTAAGTTTCACCGATTTCTACTGATTCAATAACGCAGTTAAAAAACAATACTTTATGTGTGTTATTCCCGGCTTTAATCAAAAAGTACGTGTGCTTTTTTCTGCCGGTTTGTTTGTCCAGGTAGTAGTCCACTTTAATTGTGCGACCGGTAATGCAAAAACGAGGCTCTTCAAAATGATGTCCATATGGTTTAAGGCCTTCGAGCGTTTCCATTATTTCAAGTGTTAGAAAATTCTCGGCCAATTTACAGTCATACGTGATTGAACTTTGCCAGACCTCCGGCTTTTCTTGTTTGAAGATTAATGCGTATTTTTCAAGTTGCTTTCGAATGGCAGCTTCATTTTTTTCTTCAAAACTAAATCCGCCAGCTGCAGCATGGCCGCCACATTTGATGAATAAATCACTGCAACTTAACATGGCATCAGTGACGTCAAAGCCAGGTATGCTTCTTGCTGAGCCTTTGCAGATTCCGTCTTTCCTTTCAAAAAGCCATGTCGGTTTCCAGTTTTCTTCTGCTAGTTTGCTGGCAGCTATTCCGACCACACCAGGATGCCAAGATCCACCTAAAAACAAAATCGGAGATTGCCCGGAATCTGAGCTAAGCCCTCGTGCTTCTTCCACGATTGTTGATTGAATTTGGCGTCTTCTTTCATTTGCGGAGTTCATAAATGCGATTAGGTCCGTTGGGTCTTCTTCGATAAATGCACGAATAATCAGGTGCGCGTGTTCCAGTCGACCAACAGCATTTATACGGGGACCTAATTTAAAACCTACGTCTTTTTCGTCCGTTTCCGAGATTTGAGCGGCCGATCGAAGTTTGACTAGGATAGGGCGGCGGCTTTTCATTAAGGCCTCGACGCCCATTTTGGCGAGTTTGTGGTTAACTCCGTTAAGCGGAACTACGTCACAAATGGTAGCCATTCCGGTTAGAGCAAGTATATCTGTCCAGATATTTGGATCCTTAATCAAGTTTGGAACATGCAAGGCAAGCCTTCGCAAGAGGACAAATGTGATACCGCAGCCGCAAAGCTCCTGATATGCGGGTTCCGGATGCATTTTAGGATTTAGGATTAAACAATCTGGCATTTTGTCGGACTGTATTTTGTGATGATCCGTGCATATGAACGTCACACCGCGTTCTCTACACCATGCGGCCTCGGTATTGGCGGTAATCCCTGTGTCCATGGTGATGATCAGATCAGCTTTTTCCTGTTCAACTAAGTGTTTTACGGCACTCAGATTGACGCCGTATCCCTCTTTGAACCGGCAAGGTATGTAATGCACAAAATTTTTAAAGCCGATGGCTTGGAAAAACCATATCCATGAGACGCATGACATGGTTCCGTCGACATCATAGTCGGCGTATAAAGCAATTCTTTTGTTGTCGACTATCGCGTCGGCAATGGCCTCTAGGACGTTCAAGAGGCCGTGATCGCCGTATTCCAAACGTTCTACGGGCTTAAAGCCGCGGGCATCTTGGATGATCCGTTGCAATTCGCGAAAAGACGACGGTGATACTCCACTGGCTGGAATCCAGCTTTTAAATCGATTTCCCTTTTTCATAGTGTTGTTTATAGGATGGATGGGGGCGTGCTGCAAATGCAAAGGCATCTGTAATTATACAGTTATTTTTTGATTATATTTTGGGCACATGTGCCGTATTGGGACTCTATGCAGGTGTTAACTCCTATGTTGAGGGTTTAGGACTTCGGGGGATTTGGGAGTGATATGAGTCTCCTTCTTTCTAATCAATTCAGCAGGTTATATTTTTTTTGCTGGAATTTCCTGGCGGATGGTGGTATCCCCCCACAATCAATACATAGGGGTATTTATGCGTAACTTGCTGGTTTTATGTTTGTTGTTCGTTTCATCAAATTCTTTTGCGTTTCCAATGACGAGCGCTCAGCATGCTGACGGTCGCAGCTTTGACTTCATGGCCGATTCTTACGACTTTGAGGGCATCGTACAGTTGAGCAATTGCTCTGGTGCATTGGTTCGATTTGAAACGTCGAAGGCTGATGACAAGGCAATGGTCATGACAAATGGTCACTGCGTTCAGCACAATGGTGGCATGATTCCGCCAAACCGCCATGTCTATAATCAGCCAATCACGCGCCAGTTCTCGATTTTGTCAAAAGACGGTCAATCCAGAATCGCAACCGTGAGCTCTTCGCGACTGGTTTACGCTACGATGACAGGAACCGATGTAGCTCTCTATGAATTGACCGAAACATTCGGACAAATCAGTTCGAAATATTCAGTTGATGCATTGACTCTTGCTTCTAATCGTCCAGTTGAAGGTGCTGATATTGAAATTATTTCGGGATATTGGCGAAGAGGTTACGGCTGTTCTCTTGACGGCTTTGTATTCGAGCTGCGTGAAGCCAACTATAAGTTCACTGACTCTATTAGGTATGAGATTAATGGTGGTTGTAAAACTATTCATGGTACCTCTGGCTCGCCAATTCTTGCATCCGGGTCTCGCACTGCAATTGGTGTGAACAATACTGGAAGTGACGACGGTGAAGAGTGTACGATGAATAATCCTTGCGAAGTAAATGAGCGAGGAGAGGTTGTGGCTGAAAAAGGGCGGTCCTATGGCCAACAAACCTACCAAATATATTCCTGCCTGAATTTGAATAACCAGATTGACCTTACAACTGCTGGATGCAAACTGTTTAAGAACTAGAGAAATAATTGGAGATGAATTGAATGGGTGCGCAGTGGAAGCACGCGGGGAAAATGGATGCCGCGAATCGCAAGGGGAAATTGGTTGGTAAGCTCGTAAAAGAGATTATGGTGGCCACGAAAATGGGCGGACCTGACCCGACCGGGAACGCGAGACTGCGGGCTGCGCTTGAGGATGCGAGAAAAAATTCAGTAACGCGCGATTCTATCGAGCGTGCAATCAAGCGTGGTTCTG
>Ga0214923_10007866_pt1 | contig 11499 bp, 6 predicted proteins | sample LL1510_MetaG_FD_177993 | JGI IMG/M metagenome (GOLD analysis project Ga0214923, IMG submission 177993) | Freshwater microbial communities from Lake Lanier, Atlanta, Georgia, United States - LL-1510 | ecosystem: Environmental > Aquatic > Freshwater > Lake | place: USA: Georgia | collected 2015-10-15 | reverse complement strand
TGGGAAAATATTACAAGTTCCACAAGAAGTTCAACAAGCAATGACTCGCGATTATTCTAAATTAATGCAAGCAATTAACAAAAAGAAAGGAATGTAACGTGCCGTATTTAGTAGTAGATAGTAGTACTATAACAACGCAGACTCCATACGGACTAGGAATATCTACTCAAAATATATTTCAATCTCAGTTTAAAACTTTGGATCAAACCATTGCAAATTTAAAAATGTTGCTGCTTACTAAAAAAGGAGAATTGTTAGGAGATATAAATTTTGGAACAGAATTAGTTAATATATTATTTGAACCAAATTCTAGTTTAGATCCTGATTTAAAACAAGATATTGACACATATATACGAACTGCAATTGATACATATTTACCAGATATAAACGTAGAAAAAATTGATATAGTTACGGCATATGAAGATCCTGCATTAACAAATGACATTGTAATTACATTAACTATTTCATTAACCGTTTTAGATATATCTGCACAAATAATTATTTCAGCAAATCAAAATGGAACATTGATAGTTCAACCAAATCAAATAGTAGATCAAAATGTTCCTTAAAAGGAAAATGGAATAACATGGATAATAAAAAAGATGTTTCGTATTTAGGAAAAGATTTTGGACAATTTCGAAGAAATTTAATAGAATTTACTAGACAATATTTTCCAGATACATACACAGATTTCAATCAATCTTCGCCCGGTTCATTGTTTATTGACATGGCTGCATATGTTGGAGATGTTCTTTCATATTATATGGATATCAATCTAAAAGAATCAATTTTAGAACAAGCAACGGAACGAGGAAATATATATGATATTGCTAAATCATTAGGATATCAACCAAAAAATGTTGTACCGGCTCATGTCATGTTAGATGTATATCAACTTGTTCCTGCAATTGGTTCTGGAAGCAACGTACGCCCGGATTATGATTATGCATTATCTATTAAGTCAGGGATGCGCATTCAACAAAATAATGGTCAATCTCAATTTAGAACAATTGAATCAATTAATTTTGCATTTTCATCTTCCTATGATACTACAGAAGTTACGATATATGAAAGTAATCCTGTAACTAAATTGCCTACGTATTTTTTATTGAAAAAACAAGTACAAGCAGTTTCTGGACAAATAAATACAACGTCATTTCAATTTGGTGCAGCAATTGCATATGATAAAATAGTTTTATCTGATACAAATGTTATTGAAATTGTTTCTGTTACAGAATCTGATGGAGATAATTGGTATGAAGTTCCGTACTTAGCACAAGATACAATTTTTGAAGAAGTTGCAAATTTGGCAGAAAATGATCCAGATTTATCTTCATATCGTTCAGCCGTTCCAAACCTGTTAAAAATGCGAAAAACTGCAAAACGATTTATTACTAGATTGCGAAGTGATAATAAATTAGAATTACAATTTGGAGCTGGAATTTCTGATAATAACGATGAAGAAATTATTCCTAACCCTAGCAACGTTGGTCATGGATTATCTGCAATACGTAAAAATGTTAATGTTGATATAGATCCATCAAATTTTTTATATACTAAAACATATGGACAGGCACCATCAAATACTACATTAACAGTGACGTATACTACAGGCAATGGAATTAGTGATAATGTGTTAGCTAATACATTAACAAAAATCACGTTTATTGAGTTTGATTCAGATATTAATTCTACAGCTAATGCTACAACTATTAATTTTGTAAAATCTACTATTGCAGTTAATAATCCTGATCCTGCAATAGGTGCAAAATCTGCAGATTCTTTGCAAGATATTAAAAATAATGCATTGGCAAATTTTGCTACACAAAATCGTTTAGTAACTAGAGATGATTATATTATTCGTGCTTATTCAATGCCGGCAAAATTTGGTAGTGTTGCAAAAGCATATATTGTACCCGATGATCAAATTTCACAACAAGAATTTGAACAAACAAGAATTTCCAATCCATTAGCAATGAATTTATATGTTTTAGGATTCAATCAAAACAACCAATTGGTTGCACTAAATACTGCAATCAAGGAAAATTTAAAAACATACCTAAATTATTACAGAATATTAACAGATGCTATTAATATCAAAGATGCATTTATTATCAATATTGGAATCAATTTTGAAATAACAGTACTTTCAAATTATAATAGCAATGAAGTTTTGTTGAATTGTATTAATGAAGTACGTTCATATTTTAATATTAATAAATGGCAAATAAATCAACCAATTATTAAATCACAAGTCATGACGTTGTTAGCAAATATTAAAGGAGTTCAATCAGTTATCAATTTATCGTTTAGTAATCTATATGATACTGCACAAAATTATTCAGGTAATGTATATGATTTAGCAAGTGCTACAAAAAATGGTGTTATTTATCCATCATTAGATCCTAGTATTTTTGAAGTTAAATTTCCTAATTCGGACATAAAAGGTCGAGTAATTAATTACTAATTACATATTTATACAAAAAAGGATCATTTATTATGGGCAAACTATCATCAAATCGAGCTCAAATTGTTGCTGGTGGTTTAATTTCGGCAAGTTTTGTATCAGATTTATATGATATTTTTACCGGAGCAATAACCGAATCAGTTCAACTAACTGGTTCAATGAGTATTACCGGTTCAATGATTGTTACTCAAGGAATAACAGCATCATTACAAGGTACTTCAAGTTGGTCAAATCGCGCAATAACTGCATCGTATGTAAGTTTAGTTGCTGGACCAAATATCATTATAAATACAGTTGGAACTAATTATGAGATAACCGGAAGTCCGTTTACTTACAATGTAGATTCTGCATCATTTGCCGCAAGAATTACCGCAAATAGTTCTAGCATCGCTTTATTAAGTGGAAGTTTTTTAACCAATTCTTCATCATTTGCTGCAAGAATTACCACAAATAGTTCAAGCATTGCAGCAAATTATACTTCGTATTTAATTGATTCTGCATCATTTTCATCAAGCATCGTAACCAATCAAAACAATTATCTAATTGATTCGGCATCATTTGCGTCAAGAATCATTATTAATAGTTCTAGTATTGCAACATTATCATCTAGTTATTTATCAACATCAGCATCGTTTAGTTCCGGAATTGCTAATCTTGTAACCAATTCTTCATCATTTGCTGCAAACATAATAATTAATAGTGCAAGCATTGCCACGTTGAGTGGTAGCTTCTTAAATGTATCTGCATCTAATTCTACTAGAATTTCAGCATTAGAATCTTTTAGTTCTAGTTTAGATACATATTATGCAAGCGAAACACAATTTACGTCGTTCACTGCATCATATCAGAATGCCTCAGCATCGTTTGCAAATAGATCAACGGCATTGGAAATATTTAGCGGTTCAGTTGCAACAACAGGTTCTAATGCATTTACTGGACAACAAGATTTTGCAGGAGATGTTATAATTGATTCTGCATATAAATTATATACTAATGCAATTGAAGAAAACGCTACAAATGCTGGAATTTCATATATTGCTGGCACGGCAGGACATAGATTTGAAGCTGGAGATGTATATATTACTGGGTCTGTTAATATTACTGGTAGTCAAACTATTAACGGTAATTTAACAGTTACTAATAGTTTATTTGTTCCTGCAACTACGCAACAAAATTTAAATAATGTAGTTGTAATTGATACCGGAACTGGACAATTATATTATACGGCATCGGCTGCATTATATGGAAATGTATCCGGATCTGGAGTTTATTCAGGTAGTTCATTTACAACATTTGCGGTTACTGGACAAAGTAGCATTGTTGCTAGTAATGCAACAGATACTATTACATTAACTGCAGGAAATGATATTGCGTTAACAACAAATCCAGGTACTAAAACATTAACGATATCAGTAACTCCGGAGTTTTTAACAACGGCTTCTTTTACAGCATGGACAAGTAGTGTATATCTTGCAAATTCAGCTTCATTTAGTTCTAATATTGCAGCAAATAGTTCTAGTATTGCCGCAAATTATACTTCATATTTAATTAATTCTGCATCATTTTCGTCTAGTATTGCTGCAAATAGTTCTAGTATTGTTGTAAACCAAAACAATTATTTATTAAATTCGGCATCATTTTCGGCAAGCATTGCTGCAAATAGTGCAAGCATTGCCGCAAACCAAAACAATTATTTATTGAATTCTGCATCATTTTCAGCTAGTATTGCTGCAAATCGAACTTCGTATTTAATTGATTCTGCATCATTTTCATCAAGCATTGCCACAAACCAAAACAATTATTTATTAAATTCGGCATCATTTTCGGCAAGCATTGCTGCAAATTATACTTCATATTTAATTAATTCTGCTTCATTTTCATCAAGCATCGTCGCAAATAGTTCTAGTATTGCTGCAAATCGAACTTCGTATTTAATTGATTCTGCTTCATTTTCATCAAGCATCGTCGCAAATAGTTCAAGCATTGCCACTTTGAGTGGAAGTTTTTTAACCAATTCTTCATCATTTGCTGCAAACATAATAATTAATAGTGCAAGCATTGCCACGTTGAGTGGTAGCTTCTTAAATGTATCTTCATCATTTTCATCTAGTATTGCTGCAAATAGTTCTAGTATTGCTGCAAATCGAACTTCGTATTTAATTGATTCTGCTTCATTTTCAGCTAGTTTGGCATTGAATACCGTTAATTATCCATTAGATTCGGCTTCTTTTTCAACTAGAATTACTGGATTGCAATCATTTAGTAGTTCAATAGCAACCCCGAATAGTACATTATCAATTAATGGATTATTTACCGGGTCATTTACGGGATCGTTAAATGGAACGGCATCGTATGCAACTAATGCCGAAAATGCTCAAATACAATTAGATAACACACCTGCAAATCGTTTTATAATATTTACAAACAATAGTACCGGACCTAATAATCTTAAATCAGCCTTCGGATTTCAATATAATCCTAATACTAATACGTTATCTGTTCCTAATATTTCTGCAACAGCTGTTGTAAGTAATTTAACTGGTAATGTTACTGGTAATATAGTAGGAACAACAGCAGTATTTACTTCTATAACCGGATCCATTAATGGCACTACATCGGGTATTCATAACGGAGATGTACAAGGAAATGTTTCCGGCAGTATAACCGGATCGTTAGGACAATTTTTAACAATTACAAGTAGTTTAGCTAATATCAATACATTAACAACGATTACCGGGTCATTTACTCAAATTACTGCAAGTTTTATAACAGCATCATTAACGGGAACGTTAACAGGTACTGCATCTTTTGCTACAACGGCATCTCATGCAGTAACAGCATCATACTTTGCAATGCCCGTAGCAAGATTTTCTAATAGTACTAATAACGTTTCATTAACAAACAGCGTTGATAATAACATACAATTTAATACAACCGATTACAATACGTCTATATCTAATTTTGAATTGTCAAATTCTGGATTACCAACTGCAACAATTTTTATTAAACAGCCAGGATATTATGAATTTATTTCACAAGTATATTTAAGCGGATTAGGTGCAGATGTTGATATTTTAGTTAAATTAGCAACTAGTAGTACCTTACTTGGTGCATATTCTTTAGTTTCTTTATTCAATGATTATAAATCAGTTGAAGGAACTAACGATCAAACCGTAACTGGAACATTGATTGAATACATTGCAATACCGGGTTATTATCGAGTATTAATTAATCCATCAAACGCAAACATTACACTTATTACTAGTAATAGTACGCCATCTAAATTAACGGTGAAAAAATTAGGATAACATGTTTAGAATATTTTATGCAGAAAAAGATGCAACATTATATGAATCAGCTGAATCTTACAATACTGGTTTAGATGAAATTTTAGAAATTGGGAAACGTTTAAATACTGATGGATCTAATTATTTAAAATCTAGAGCATTGATTAAATTCGATTTAAATGAAATCAACGCAGTATTATCAAAATATTCATTAAGTGCAAACGATTGTAAATTTATGTTGCAGTTGTTTACGACACATGCAAAAAATTTACCGGCTGAATATTCAATTTCGGCAAAAATTGTTGCACAACCATGGATAAATGGTACTGGATTTTTGTCTTCTACGGCTACAACACAAGATGGTGTTAGTTGGGCAGAGCCTCATGCATCTTGGTCGTTTTCTCCATATAGTGGCACCAATTGGATATCTGGTAGCAACGTGCAAATAAATGGTTCAAGTTTGTATGCAACTGGTTCGGGCAAGGGCGGAAGTTGGTTATATCAATCGGGTTCGGGAGTTTTTAATGCCGGATTTTTCAATCAAGTATTTTTTTATCAACCGGGATTGCAAGAATCAGAAGGATTTTCATATCGACCTACCGATATTAACATGGATGTTACCGAAGCTGTTTTGCTTTGGAAATCTGGTAGCGGCGGTAATGCAATTGCCAATAACGGATTCTTATTAAAATTTTCCGATGCCGATGAATCTAATAGCAATGTTGCTGGGTATGTACGATTTTTTAGTAGAGAAACTCATACCATTTATGTTCCTAGATTAACCATGTATTGGGATGATAGCAATTTTGCAACTGGATCTTTGCAAAGTATCAATACGGAATCATATGTTGTATATACAAACATTAAACCAACATATAAAGACACGGAAATTGCAAAAGTAAGAATTTACAGTCGAGATAAATATCCTCAAAAATCTCCAACAAATTTATTTCCTATACAAACAGTTAAACATTTACCAACTACTACATATTATTCAATTTCGGATGCTGCAACTGACGAGGTCATTATTCCGTTTGATGATATTTATACTAAAGTAAGTTGTGATAGTACTAGTAATTTCATTTATTTAGATATGAACGGTTTTATGCCAGAACGCAATTATCGTTTAAATCTTAAAATAGTAGATGGATTTATGGAACAGTATATCAACGACCAAATTTATTTTAAAGTAGTTAGGTAATAAATGGTCAATATAAATAGTAATACGTTATTGAATAGTTTAACAAATTCATTATCGGATTTGCAAGTTAAATATCAAAATCAAGGAATTACGTATGTTTCAAATAACGTTAACGTTGTTCCTAGAGATGAAAATGGAGTTATTGTATTACAGCAAAATTCTAACAATCCGTTGCTAATTATAGAACCAATTACTAGAAAAATCATTAATGCATCAGCATTGCGTGTTTTAGACACGCAATTCAACTATTATAAATTCCCTATACGAGTAGATGAAGAATTAACTAATCTAGATTTAGATTTAGATTTGAATTTACAATCACAAGATATTGTATTTGCAAGATATCGTCCATCAGCTGATCAACGTATACCACAAGAATCATTTTCTGTAGATGAAATTCGTTCTGGTATAACAAACAAAACCTTTAACGATTATTCCGGAATTGAATTTGGTGAAGTTCTAGATGGCATATCGCAAAGATTTCCAAATTCATATACTATTTCAAAAGAACTTAAGAATTCTGGTGTAGATTTACGATTTAGAATTAAACTGCAACATCGATATGATGCACCCGATGCATCCAATGCTGGCGTAGCATTTTTTTCTATAATACGTGCATCAGAACAAGGATTGAATAGAACGTTTCGAACTTTTGAAAACACTTCGGCTGTATACCCCACTATACCCGGATCAATAAATCAATATGAAGTTCAAAATTTAGAAATTGACATTGTTATTCTTAATTCGGAATTTGAAATTGGAGATCAATTCAATATTGGTGCAACAAGTTTTCCTGGATCTGACACGAGGTATCATACCATCAATGCATTGCAATCATATTGGGTAATAACTGATGCAAGTAAAAATGTAGATCTTTGGAATCAGGAGATAAATGCTTAATCAGTATAAAAATATCAATCAAATATTTTCTTCGGTAGCATCTATTTCAGCTGAACGAATTGAACGTCAAAAATTTCAATTTACTGCAACTGATCCTTATAATGCATTTTATCCAGAAGTAACTATAGGTTCTGATTTAAATTCTACATTAGAATTTCATGTATATACGGAAACCGAATGGATAACGGGTCAACATCGAATAAATGTTACAAAAAAATTACCTGAATTTAAAGACAAAACAACTAATAAATCTATTCTAGTAAATAATCCAATTGGAATAAATATTTACAAAATTTTTGAAGATTTAAAATTAACTGCAGGTAATTTTAGATTTGTAATTAATTTTTTTAAAAATTTAATTGGTAGTTTTGAACGGCAACATTTAAGAATTGATGAAATATCTCCAGATCGTACAGAAATTAGATTACGTGCAATTGATGATCAAGATCCTGAATTTTTGCAACAAATTACAAATTACATTCAGACTGTTAATCAAACATCTGATCAATTTTATAAATCATATCTATTAAATTTTAGTAGAAATCAATGTGTATTATTTGTTAATAGTGTTGTAATTGGAGAATATTTATACGTTAAATTATACGAACCATTACCAGAAAACATTGAAACAAACTTTAAATGTTGGGTAGTAGAAGAACAAAAAAATCCGTATATTGATCGAGTATCATTAATTCCTACATTTACAAAATCTACATTTAATTCGTTATCTGGTCCCAATTGGCAGGCAATATCAATCACAGATACTTCGGCCGAAACAAATTTTAAAACTTGGTCGCAACTATTAGGCTCTTCTGCACAAACATCACAACAAATTGTAGATGCATATTTTTCTGGAAGTTTATCTGGTGTAAAATTAAACATAGATTATTCAGATTTTAATAATTTTGTATTTTATAGTTCAGCTACAGAACGATTAACTAATTTCAAATATAAATTAGAACTTTTAGATTTATACACCAGTCAAAGTTTATCTGTTGCAACGTTATCTGGTAGTGTTGCAACTACAAATGCACAAGATTTAATAAATTTAAAAACATCATTAATCAGTGGATTTGATGATTTTGAACGATATCTTTATTTTGAATCATCATCAAATTTAACTACATATAATATACCATTAGAATTTGTCAATGTTAATCAAATAACAGGAAGTTATATAACTCCAATTCCAAAAACTAATACTACAAAACCGTATTCATTGGTATCAATAAATAGCAATACGTTTACTTCTTGGTATAATGGATTGTATGATTCGGCATCATTGTATGATACTAACAATATAAATTGGTTATATTATACAATTCCTGAATTCATACGATCAGATGCATCTAATGAAAATTTGATTATGTTTACCAACATGTTGGGACAACACTATGATATTTTACATACATATGTTAGACACATGTCATTGTTTAATAAACGAGAAGAAAATCCTAAATTAGGTATGCCTAATGAATTATTGTATTCTATAGCAAAACAATTTGGTTGGACTTTAACTAACGGTAATCAATCTCAAGAATTATGGCAATATGTATTGGGCACTAATGATGTCGGCATACCATTAACAGGTTCAATTAGTGTTGGCGATCCAGCTGTATCAGGACAAAATACAACGTATGCTGTTTGGCGTCGCATTGTTAACAACTTACCATTATTACTTAAATCTAAAGGAACTAAACGAAGCATACAAGCATTATTAGCTTGTTATGGAATTCCACAATCACTTATAAGTATCAATGAATATGGTGGGCCTAGATTAGAACGAGCTCCGATATATGAAAAATACAATTTTAATTATGCATTAGATTTAAGTGGTAGCACGGCGGGCACGGTAACTGTAAATTATTCACAATCAATCAATACCGTAGAACTTCGTTTTAGACCAGATGACGTTGTAGCAAATCCATCTATTCCAACCACAATGAACCTGCTTAATATAGGCTCAAATGCGGTAACATTGGAATTTAATAGCGGCAATAAAGGTGTAATAAAAATTAACGGAACTGGTTCTGGATTAATTGAATTATACAATGACGAATGGTTGACTACCATGATAAAAACAAATGGTACTAATTTAGATTTAATTGCAAAAAAATCTAAATATGGTAAAATTGTTGCTGCGGTTTCATCATCTGCAACTGCATCATTTGGGGTAACTGGGTCAATCGTATTAGGCGGAACTAGTACGGGTGCAAATCGGTTTGTTGGACAATTACAAGAATTGCGTTTGTGGTCTTCATCATTATCAGAAACTGCGTTTAACAATCATGTTAAAGCTGCAGGAGCATATAATGCAAATTCCGATGCATATTCAGAATTGATATTTAGATTGCCACTTAATGAAAAAATCAATCATGCAACAACAAGTAGTTTATCAGGCATACAACCAAAAGCTTCAACTATTTCGGCATCATTTGCCGGTTGGTCAATAAACACTCCATATGATTCATATGAAGAAACTCAATATTATGATGCACCATCACTTGGTGCTGGAACATTTGATGACAATAAAATACGAATTGAACAAAATGAATTGATAGGCGGATTAGATATTAAAACTCGTGCAGAACGAAGTCAATTTGATAAAGCACCATTAGACAGCAAAAAATTAGGCGTATATTTTTCTCCACAATCAATGATTGATGAAGATGTTATTGCACAACTAGGTTTTGTTAATTTAGATCAATATATTGGCGATCCTGGAGAAACAGATTCTAAATCATATCCAAAATTAATACAAGCAGCACAAACATATTGGAAAAAATATGCAGATCGAAACGATATAAATGCATATATCAACATGTTTACATTGTTTGATTTATCATTTTTTCGACAATTAGATCAATTACTTCCTGCTCGTACTAACAAATTAACAGGAATATTAGTACAGCCAAATGTATTAGAACGAAGTAAAGATAAAATTTTACCAAATTTAGCTAGGTTTGATAGTAGTTATAATTCATTGATATCAAATTCTAAAGTTACGGCATCTGGAGATTATTTGCAATACTTAGGCGAAATGGATGCAAAAGTTTTAACAATTACAGCTCAAGATGATGATCAATGGCAAATGTATTTAACTGCATCAACTGCAAAAAAATACAATGGAGTTACATATTCAAATACATATTTGATTAAATCTGGAAGTACTTATATAACAGCATCAACGCCATATTGGTTAAGTGATGCATTTCAACCAACTTATACTAGTAGCATATTATCAGAATTACGTTATGTTTCAGGAAGTGTCAGTGCAATTACTAGTTCTGGACCAATTGGTATTTACGGATCTGGTACATATGGATCTTCTAGTTACGGAATAAATGTTGAACGTAGATTTACGGGTAGTTTTGCAGAAATACAAGATTATTTGCCGCGTGGAATTGAAAATCAACGTTATTCTGGTGCTAAAATGACTTCTGCTGATTTCAACATAAATTCAACACAAACTGTTGATGGCGGACCTGTAGCAGAATTTACTACGGCTAATCCAAACCAATTGATATATCAAAATCAAGATAATGCACGAGGAAGTTTTAGATTAGTTTAACCATAAAAACTACAACATGTATATTTATATTAAATAAGGTAAAAACATATGGGATATTTAGACAATTCAAGCG
>Ga0214923_10007864_pt1 | contig 11501 bp, 11 predicted proteins | sample LL1510_MetaG_FD_177993 | JGI IMG/M metagenome (GOLD analysis project Ga0214923, IMG submission 177993) | Freshwater microbial communities from Lake Lanier, Atlanta, Georgia, United States - LL-1510 | ecosystem: Environmental > Aquatic > Freshwater > Lake | place: USA: Georgia | collected... | reverse complement strand
ATGACATGCAGATGCCAGAACCTATTCCCATGTCTGCAGAAGATATGGAAGCGGATGCTTTTTTGATGGATGGAAATGAACCGGTTCCCGCTGAATATCTTGATGCGGATTGGATGGCGTATATTGAGACTGTTATCAATTCAATACCGGCCGATCAATTACCGCCTGACTTTGATCGAAATGCCTTTATGGAATATCTCCGACAGATGAAATCACAAATGCCAAATGCTCAATAAAAAAATACCCCCGGTCGGGGGTATTTTGTGATAGAATCATCTTATGATGCATCGACCGGCGCATCCCATGATGACCATTTCTGATCTTGAGCGAAAAGCATATGCCATTCGCCAAGACATTATTAGCGCTCTTGTTCAAGCAAAAAGCGGACACTCGGCCGGGCCGTTAGGTATGGCGGATATTTTTACCGCTTTATACTTTCGACTCCTGAATATTACACCGGAAACACGTCATGATCCGTTACGGGATCGCCTCGTATTATCCAACGCTCACATTTGTCCGGTTCTCTATGCAACTCTCGCACAACGTGGATTTGTTAGCCGTGAGATTTTTTTAAAGAGCCTTCGTAAACTTGGCAGTCCGTTTCAAGGACACAGTAATAATCATTTTGATATTGGTATCGAAACGTGTGGCGGCCCGCTCGGACAAGGCATTTCTCAAGCCGTGGGTATGGCCTTATCCGCTAGAATGGATGATGCCAAATGGCGAACCTATTGCCTCATGGGCGACGGAGAGCTTGATGAAGGTCAGTGCTGGGAAGCGTTTATGCTTGCCGGCAAAGAGCGATTACGCAATCTCACTGTCATTATTGATCGAAACAATATTCAAATTGACGGTTTTACAGAAACGATTATGCCGCTTGAGCCCCTTGCGGATAAATTTCGTGCTTTTCAATGGCATGTGATCGAGATCGATGGTCATAATATCGGACAGTTTTTGGATGCCGTCGGCGAGGCGAAAGCCGTTTATGAAAAACCAACCGTGATTATTGCTCATACGATTCCAGGCAAAGGTGTCGATTTTATGGAAAATAAATTTGAATGGCATGGAAAACCTCCAAATCCTGAAGAAGCAAAGATCGCATTAAAAGAATTACGAACTCTGCAAGGCTATTTGTCACACGAATCCTAACCGTATGCCTACGCCAATCAATCCAAGACCAGTTAAGCCCCTTGTTTACACCGCTTTTATTTCCGTTTTTTTAACCCTTGTCACCCTCGCGGTTATTTGGAAAGCGACTGAACAAGTTTTGGAGTTACGTCGATCCCCGACCGCAAATAAAGATGTCTATCTCGCTGACTCAGGCGCTGGCTTTGCTCCGGATTATCCGATACCGATGGCTGTTGGCATGCCCGCCCCCATTGAACCGTCTGTCGGTGCCGTCGCCCCCATGATGTATGAAAAATCCATCATGCCAATCCCGCCTCCACTAAGCAGTGGTGCAACCCCAGAAGATCGAGCCAGAGTAGGTCAACAAATCATTCGCAATGGTTCACTCACTATTCGTGTCGATGATGCTTCCAAGCGCTTAGAAGATGCCAAGCGTATCGCCGACCAAATGGGAGGCTTTGTTGCTTCCGCAAATCTCATCGATCAAGCTAGCATAAAAACTGCGTATCTTACCTTGCGTGTTCCGACAGAAGCGTACCGCGCGACTGTAGACTCTATAAAAAATCTCGCTTCAACCGTTTTTAATGAAAGTGAAACCGGTCAAGATGTCACAGACCAATATGTCGATCTTGAAGCGCGATTAAAAGCAGCCAACGCAGAAGAAGCGCAGTATCTCGAAATCTTAAAATCCGCCCGTAGTATTGAAGACACGCTTAATGTGACCGCACGCTTAGCGGATGTACGCAGTCGAATCGAAGCTCTTGATGGTCAAATGCGTCATCTTAACGATCAGACAAGTTATGCCACTCTTCAGATCACCATGACTGAGGAAGCGCGCGTAGAAGCTCCGACACGGGTGTGGAAACCAAGTGAAACTTTGCGTCTCGCCATTCGAGCCCTGGTCGTGAGTTTACAAGCTTTGGTTGATGCTGTTATCGCATTTGCTGTCTTTTTTGCCGGCCTTGTCTTGCCGATCATTCTTGTTCTTACCCTTATCGCTTGGCTGATTCGTTTATTCGTGCGACGCATTCTTGGCAAATAATTCCTATGCCCGCCGTCCCCCTCCATCCAAATCGTTTTCGTTCGGACGTTGAAATGATCCCTACTCGTAATGGGTACGGTGATGGATTGATTGAGGTTGGCAAAAAAGATAAGCGCATTGTTGTTTTGACGGGTGATCTTGCCGAGTCTACGCGAGCCCATCTCTTTCAGAAGGCGTTTCCAGAGCGATTTGTCGAATGCGGTGTTGCCGAACAAAACATGATGGGCGTTGCTGCCGGGCTTGCCTTGTCCGGAAAAATTCCGTTTGTCAGCTCTTATGCCGTTTTTGTTCCGGGTAGAAATTGGGATCAATTACGCGTATCCGTGTGCTATTCAAATGCGAATGTAAAAGTTGCCGGTGCTCATGCCGGCATCTCCGTAGGTCCAGATGGCGCAACCCATCAGGCGTTGGAAGATCTGGCGATTACACGCGTTTTACCCAATCTCACCGTTGTCGTTCCCTGTGATTATCTTGAAACAAAGAAAGCGACGATCGCCCTCGCAAAAATGGTTGGTCCGGCGTATTTTCGCTTTGCCCGTGAAAAGACTCCGGTCATGACCGTTGAAAAAACTCCGTTTAAAATCGGGAAAGCCAATATCATGCGTGAAGGCACAGACATTACGATTGCGGCATGCGGCCCACTTGTGTATGAAGCGCTTGTCGCTGCGCAAACACTCGATCGGCACGGGATACAGGCCGAAGTTATCAACTGCCACACCCTGAAACCTTTTGATGAAAAGACTTTAGTTAAAAGCGTCAAAAAAACCGGCTGCTGCGTCACAGTAGAAGAGCATCAGATCATTGGCGGACTTGCCGGAGCTGTCTCGGAAACACTCGGCAAATTCTGCCCCGTCCCGCTTGAATATATTGGTATGCCAAACTCATTTGGCGAATCTGGTGAACCAGATGAATTATTAGCAAAATATGGGATGAAAGCGGATAATATCGTTGTATCTGCTCTCAATGTCTTGAAGCGCAAATCCCCATAAATCGCCCTACATCAAGCCTTTTTTAAGTAGTGCTTATTTCTCTGATAGCTCTTGCCAGATCGTAAAAGCTTTGATACAGTTTTCCGCGCCTAGATGTGACCAGTTGATTTTAGGCCGTGTGGGTCCGTGGTGTAGCCCGGTTAACACGTCTCCCTGTCACGGAGAAGACCGAGGGTTCGAATCCCTTCGGACCCGCCATATAAAAACACCTCTCGAATGAGGTGTTTTTAAGACAGATTATTATGCATTTGACGTCCACGAGTCCACATTCGGATCACCTGTTTTAGGATCAAATGTCATGATGTAGAAAACTGCTGGAGGGATATTAAATGGCGTAAAATCAATACGCATGCTTTTTTTGAAGCGTTCTCTCATTTCTTTTCTCGTGAGAAATGAGTAGGAAATTTGCACAAACATGCCACTTGGCTTGACCACGCGAGTAACCGTATCGAGTATGCGATTGCGCAATGCTTTATCAAAAATGACAAGGGGCAATGTTGATATCACCGCATCGACTTGCTCAATTCCCATTTTCTTCAGGTGCTTTTCCAAATGTTCAGCAGAATCCGTGATCACGGTCATGCGCTTATCCTTGAACTCTCTGAGAAATTCCGCAAATTCCGGGTTAATTTCAAATACGATTAACTTTGTTTCCGGACGCATGCGTTTTAAAATTTCTTTTGTGATTGCACCGGCGCCGCCTCCCAACTCGACAATAATTTTGGCGTTTTTAAAGTCTACCGGCTTCGTCATTTTTTTTGCCGAGGCGGAGGAACATGGAAATACGGTTCCAGACCACTTAAAGTTTTTGAGGGAACCGACAATAAATTCAAGATTTTTCATGTGAATAGTTTGAACTCTTTTTAAATTTTACGCAACTCTACGAGATTCACCGATCCAGAGGCACCCAATGGCTCACCGGCAACAATTACGATTTCATCACCGACCCCGATGTAATTCTCTTTTTTTAATCGCTCGATACTTGCATCGATGAGCTCAGGGACCGTGTCTACTTTTGGCACCATAAACCCTCTTACTCCCCATGAAAGATTCAGCTGTCTAACCACACGATCTGATGTCGTCATGGCATAAATCGGCTGCTCAGGCCGTTCGCGCGAGACGTATCGTACCGCTTCACCCGATAAAGACGTCACCACTATCGCTTTTGCATGACTTGCTCGACCGAGTATGGATGCGATGTTTGTGACAGAAACTTCAGGATTTTTACTTTCTCTCATTTCTGGGATTACATCATCGTATGAACTTTTTTCGGTTTCGATGATGGTCGCCGCCATGGTTTTTACGGCTTCGATCGGATGCGCGCCACTCGCCGTTTCACCGGATAACATCGTCGCATCCGCATGATCGATGACGGCATTTGCTACGTCGGATATTTCCGCTCTTGTGGCACGCGGATTCTTGATCATTGAATCAAGCATTTGCGTGGCAACGATCACTGGTTTACCGGCGAGACGGCATTTTGTTATCAATTCCTTCTGAATAATCGGGACACGCTCGGCCGGAAGCTCTATCCCTAAATCACCACGCGCTACCATGATTCCATCTACCTCGGCGATGATTGCATCCATGTTTGCCACCGCTTCTGGTTTTTCAATTTTTGCAATAACCTTGATCGTTACATCTCCGATGAGACGCTTGAGCTCTTGCACGTCTTCGGGTTTTCTCACAAAGGATAAGGCGATCCAATCAACTCCTTGCGCAACGCCAAATGTTATATCTTCTTTATCTTTATCCGAGATCGCTGATATTTGGGTCTGCGTCTCCGGTAGATTTAAGCCCTTATGCGATTTAAGCGTTCCTCCCGTCATTACTTGGCATATGACGTCTTGATCGTTAATCGACTTGACCATCACCTCGAGCAAACCATCATCTAGCAGTAAACGCTGTCCGCTTTTTACATCGCGGTGCAGATTGGGATAGGTGACAGGAATTTTATTTGGGATATCCCCTTGACCAGAGGTAAAAATAATTGTTTTTCCGGCAACGAGCTCTACTCCTTGCTCCGGCAAATCACCTACGCGGATTTTTGGACCCTGCAGATCTTGCAAGATGCAAAGAGGCTGATTTGTTTTTTCTGATGTTATGCGGATGCGCTTAATCAATTCTGCGTGTTGCTCATGCGTTCCATGTGAAAAATTGAGACGACAAACATTCATACCCGCTTCCACTAAAGACGTCAGCGCTTCTACGGAATCCGTCGCCGGACCGATCGTGCACACGATTTTTGTTTTTTTTGATATCATATTATTATTTCTGGTCCCCCAATCGTAGATTGATGGTACGTAATTCATTTCCTCTAAGAACTTCTAGAATCACCTCTTCTCCCGGATTCATGCTGGTCATGCAACCAGCCAATGATTGCTCAACGCCCAGTTTTTTTCCTGCAAAAGATGTGATGAGATCCCCCGGCTTCAGGCCTGCGACTTCCGCTGGCGATCCAGGGATCACACTTGGCTCTGCGATGCTTCCTTGAGCAATTTTTGCCCCGTCTTCTTGCATTTGATAACGGACTCCAATCCAAGGACGCACAATGCGTCCAAACTCACGCACCGAATCAACCGCTCTGCGTACGGCGTTTGAGGGTAATGCAAAACCAAGCGACTGCGCATCGCCTACCGCAGTATTCACTCCAATGACCTCGCCTTGCGCGTTGATTAACGGCCCGCCAGAGTTTCCATAGTTGATCGCCGCATCTGTCTGAATCGCTTCCTCTAACATCTCAATAGACGACTCATCATCCCCCGTCCATAATTTGCGGTTCACTCCCGAAACAATTCCCATGGTCACCGAGTTTTGAAACGCGGCCAATGTATTCCCAATCGCAATGACCGTTTGGCCTGGCCGCACCGATGAACTATCGCCGAGCGGAAGCGCGGGAAAATTATAACCTTCGATTTTTAGAATCGCCAGATCAAGCACGGTATCAATCGCTAAAATTTTTGCTAAGTAACTTCGACCGTCATGCGTCATTACTTCATACTCTACATCGACATCGTCAAGCACATGGCGATTTGTCACTATCATACCGTCTGTCGTCACAAAAAACCCTGAACCTCCGCCAATCTGCCTTGGTTCATCTGACTCCTTCCTGTCTTGAAACGGATCCTCGGTAGGCTTTGACAAAATATTAATCGATACAACCGAGGGCGTCATTCGCTCAACAAGGTCAGCGACCGGTTCATTTGGCTTTATGAATGTTCGCTCAATAATACTTGGTTTCTGCTCTTGCTGAGACACGATATACAATCCACCCAGCGCACCAGACATACATCCGACAACAAGAGTCGAGACCAATAACACAACCGAGAGAGCGCGCGCATGCATGACAACAGTATAACTGATTTTCTGGATTATTTCTTGCCCGAGTTTTTCCCTCTCGCTTTATTGGAGCTTAATCGATCAAGCTCCGTCTGAAATGTTTCTACGTCTTCAAAACTGCGATACACAGAAGCAAATCGTATGTACGCGACCTTATCAAAGCGCTTGAGATGATCCATAACAACCTCTCCAATAGACTGGCTCGTGATCTCATTATTGTTCATGCGTTGCAAATCACGTTCAATTGCATGCACAAGCCCTCGAAAATCCGCAGCCGTATGCGGTCGTTTTTCTAATGCGCGTTTTAATCCTCTTTCCATCTTGTCTCGATGATACACTTCGCGTGTTCCGTTGCGTTTTACGATAGTGAAATTCAATAATTCCACTTCTTCAAGCGTTGAAAAACGATATTCACATTTATCACATTGTCGACGTCTTCGAATACTCGTCCCATCTTGCGACAGGCGCGTATCTAAAACACGTGTTTCCGGATTATTGCAAACAGGGCAATACATAGCCCCATCCTACATCATTTTCTTTCGGATAAATGCCGGTATTTCAAGCTCCTCTTCTTCTGTTGCCGGCTTTTTCATAACCGGAGGCTGCGCCTGAGCCTGCGACTGCGCTACTTGACGAGGCTGATTGATTGGAGCGTATACCGGCTGGCTCACATGCGGCTGCTGAGCTGCCGGCGCTGGAGCTTGCGCCTGCATGCGTGGAGCCTGCATTGGCGGAGTCGGCGGCATAGTTTGTGCCGGGATTGGCGCAGGCTGAGGCGCAACAGGAGACGCTGCCATCGGCGCTGGATTGGATGGTATTTGTTCTGGCTCATCCGCAGAATTCTCTGACGATTGTCCACCGAATGAATTCAGCATGTTCGAGAAGAATCCGCTACCCGATGCTTGAACCGCTGGTTTAGGGGCCTGCACCGGCATACGGTTTAACGGCTCAGCCGGTGCAACCGGTGATGGAGCAGGCGTCAGCGCCGGTCGCGCGATTGGTGCTTGAGCCTGGGCTTGTGCTTGAATCGGTGCTGAAGCCATCGTGATCTTTGCCGGCTTTGATGAAGAAGAGCTTTTTTCAAAACCGGTCGCAATCACCGTAATCTTGATCTCGTCTTTCATGCTCTCATCAAGAATCGTTCCCCAAATCATGGCAACATTTGGATCAGCGGCCTGACTGATAATTTTTGCCGCTTCTGTGACGTCCTGCATCGCAAGATTTGAGCCTCCGGTGACAATAAATAACACCGCTTTCGCTCCATCCATGGAAACTTCGAGCAACGGCGAGGCAACCGCTGACTTTGCCGCGTCGATGGCACGATTATCTCCATGTCCGCGACCGATGCCCATCAAGGCTGAGCCGCGATTTGCCATCACGGTTCGTACGTCGGCAAAATCGACGTTAATCAAACCTGGAACAGTAATCGCTTCAGAGATTCCTTGAACACCTTGGCGCAGCACATCGTCAACCGTTTCAAATGCTTCCACTAGCGAGGTCTTGCGATCAATGATTTGCAAAATACGATCATTCGGAATGGTGATGATCGCGTCAACCTGACCAACGAGTTTTTCGTATCCTTGTTCGGCAATGTTTCTACGTTGTGCGCCTTCAAAGGCAAATGGCTTGGTTACGACAGCCACCGTCAATGCACCAACTTCTTTGGCAATCGCTGCCACTATCGGACTTGCACCCGTTCCTGTTCCGCCGCCTAAGCCGCAAGTGACGAACACCATGTCGGTGCCTTTTAGCAGTTCCCGAATTTCATCCGCGCTTTCTTCTGCAGCTCTTTGGCCAACTTCGGGGTTCATGCCCGCCCCTAAGCCGCGGGTGACAGTTTTTCCGAGATGAATCTTGTGCGCCGCTTGCGATTTGTGTAGCGCCTGAACGTCGGTATTCATGGCAACAAAATCAACTCCGCGAATTTTTGACGCGATCATTCGATCAACGGAAGAACCACCGGAACCTCCTACTCCGATGACTTTAATTTTGGCAAATGTTTCTATATCGGGTTTCACTTCGGCCATATGGTTGAGTACATTGATGGTTCATTTTTCGCTATACTTACAAGAAAAAATGTTCGATACCCGATGACAATACGCTCCCCGCATAAGGGGGTCAAAGTGTTTACGTCAAGCCCTGTCAGGGAATGAATGACTTGAAGATTTTTTTCAATGGTCCGGCGGCTTTTTTGAGCCATTGATCCCCCGCTTGCAGACCTCCGATGAGTAGATTGCTTGATGGATCTTTCTCATCTTCGAATCCATACATCAACAACCCTATCGCAGTTGAGTAGGATGGATCTTGAACGATCTCTCCTAGAGGTGATGAGATTTGAGGAGCGGTAGAGAGCGAGGCTGGTAAACGTAATATTGTTCTTGCCATTTCAACGATGCCACGTAATTTTGAGCCACCGCCTGTTAACACTGCGCCTGCCGGCAATAAACCTGAGCGATCAATCTTTCGTAATTCTGCTTCAACTTTTTCAAACAGTTCTTCGACGCGCGCCTGAGTGATCTCTGACATAAAGCGCGGACTCACTAATTCTGATTCTGGCGCTCCAAGCTCGCGTAAATCAATCATGTCGTATTGATTCACACCATCTGGGATCGCGCTGACAAACGAACGTTTAGCCGCTTCAGCGATATCAAGTGACGTTCGCAAACCAATCGCGATATCACTTGTAATATGATCTGAACCAATCGGTAAGACAGCCGCATGGAGCAATTCACCATCTTCAAAAACTGCAATCGATGTTGTTGAAGCGCCGATATTGACGAGCGCTGCTCCAAGTTCTCGTTGGCGTGCGGATAAGATCGCATCTGCGGCAGCGAGAGGAGAAAACACCAAGCCACTTACATCTACATTTGTTCGCATGACGGCATGTGTGAGATTCTTTACATGACTTGATAGTCCCTGAATCAGACAAACTTCCGCTTCTAACCTGACGCCTTGCATGCCGACCGGGTTACGCACTCCCGGCTGATCATCAACAGTAAAGCGTTGCGGAATGCGATGCAGTATTTCAAAATTTGCCGGATTTGCATTCGAGGCCGCCATATCTAAAACACGCGTTTGATCTTCTTCGCGTATCTCTGAATCCGGTCTGGATACTCCAACAACTCCTTTGGCGGTCTTTGCTTGAACGTGAATACCTCCAATCCCGATATATGCATCGTTAATAGGTACACCGATCTGACGCTCGACGCGATCTAAGCCAGCCGCAATCGATGACGTCGCATCGTCAAGTGACTTGATAGCCCCTTTTGAAATGCCCGAAGAAGGTACTTCCACCGCCCCGATGAGATTGATTGTTTCGCGCTTATCTGGGCCTGCAGCAATCTGACCTACCGCCAAGCGTATGGCGGAGCTTCCAAGATCTATGCCGGCAAGGATGCGGTCTCTCATATTCGCATTGCGATATCGGCGATTTTGGGGCCAAGAATTAAAATACCAACCAATAATGCAAACAGTGCGGCAACCAAAACGCTTGCGGCCATCAAATCCTTAATCTCGCCAGCGTATACATGTAAACGCGGCTTTGCCAGATCAACTAATCGTTCAAGGCTGCTGTTTAACAATTCTAGCATTAGGACCAACATCGTCACAAGCAACAAGATCGCTCGCTCCCAAATTTCGAGCGGAATCACAAAAATCATGACTACGACTATCGCCGCGAACAGGACTTGAATGCGAAAACTTCTTTCACTTTTGAAAGCGATCTTTAACCCGTTGCATGCGTGACCAACACTTTTTAGCAATGACTTGATATTACTCATATGGATACCAGCAAATCAACAACGCGCTCTTGCAATCCAAACATCTGTGTCTCCTCCTCTTCTGTCGCATGATCGTAGCCGGATAAATGCAACACTCCATGCACCACTAGGCGCAGAAGCTCTTCGCGATGCGACAATCCACGCCTGAGCGCTTCACGTTTTGCATAGGTTGGCGCAATCACGATATCTCCTAAAAATTCCGCACCCTCTTTTCCTGCTTTTCGCGTAAATTGGTCGGGTTCAAAGGACAAGACATCTGTCGGCTTGTCTTTTTTGCGGAACTGTTTGTTTAGCGCTTGAATTTTTGCTTCTGTCACAAATGTCAGTGTCGCCAGTCTTGTTATTTTACCACGCAAAATTTTTGCGAGCTCTTTTTCAAGCTTCGTTATGTCAGATGCTTGTAGCGCCGACGGTAGTTTAGATGCGAGTTCGAGTTTAATCATGGGGTCTCGGTAGAAGTAGCTGATGTTGATTCGCTTGTGGTTGTCGTCGTTACCGTCGTTGTTGCTGTCGATACCTCTGATGTAGAGGTTGCTGCTTGCGTTGTTGTCGTTGAGATGAAATCGCCCGGTCCTTGCAGAGCCGCATTAACGACTTCTTGGCTCAGGACCGGCGCTCCGCTTAATTCCAATGAATTTAGCATCATCTCAAAAGTCGTGCGGAAATTAATAAATGCTTTCGTGCCATTGTCATAGACAATCTTGAAGATTTTTCCGTCCCAGGCAAAGAAGGCGTCTAATCGATCCGCCCCTAAAAGACCTTCTAGTCCGCCCTTGGTTGTAATGAGGCGTGGACCGGTCGATGCTGTACCCGGATTTGTGGCGAGATACCAATCGAGGATTGGGAGCTTCTGCGGATTGTCTACAATCTCGATACGATATGTCTCCCCTTGTCCGCTACGAATAATCGCGCGAGAATTATCCACTGCATCGATCGATGATGTAAAACTTTTTGGAATGTAGATTGACCAACCGGAAGGGGAAGTCAATTGATTTACGAGACCTGAGTCTACAAGACGCACTGGGGCGGTTGCTGCCGGATTGTAAAGATGAAATACCTCATTACCATCCAGAAAACCATCTTTATCAGAATCTGGAACACGCGCATCGGTTCCAAACAGGAGTTCTTCAGCATCAGATAATCCATCCGAGTCAGAATCGAGACCTCCTGGTGGCAACGACTGAACAACTGGCGCAGGAGCGACAGGTGGAACATTGACCGTTA
>Ga0214923_10007863_pt1 | contig 11502 bp, 7 predicted proteins | sample LL1510_MetaG_FD_177993 | JGI IMG/M metagenome (GOLD analysis project Ga0214923, IMG submission 177993) | Freshwater microbial communities from Lake Lanier, Atlanta, Georgia, United States - LL-1510 | ecosystem: Environmental > Aquatic > Freshwater > Lake | place: USA: Georgia | collected 2015-10-15 | reverse complement strand
ATAAATTTTTCGTATTTTCAACAGTTTTTATATTAATTGCATGATAATCTTTAAGACTTGACGTTTCTTCTTCTCCTTCTCCTCCTCCTCCTCTTTTTCTTTTTTCTCTTTTTTCCTTTTTTTTTTGCGTTTTTACCATAAATGCAGATTGTTGTTCTTGTCTTCTATCGGTTTGCTGTGGTTGTTTATTATAATTAATTGTTGATAAAAAATCTGTTAATGATTCTATTTCTGTTTGTGTATTAGAATCGCAATATTTATATATAATCTTTTTATTAACAACTATTTTATCTATTTTAGATAAAATAATACTTAGTTGTTTTTTTATTTTTTTTTTATTTTCAAGTGTTAACTCTTTATTTTTTTCAATTATTAATAATTCGTTATAATTTTTTTGTAAATATTCAATATTGGATTGTAATGTACTATTAAATAAAATTTTTAATTCGTTTTTTAGTTCATCATTCAATTTAAATTCATTATCTAGTAATTTATATATTTCTGAATAATCAACGCTATTAATATAATTAAATTCTTGTTCCATATTATTTATCACTTTAATTGTATAATTTTCTTCTATTTCATGATATATTTTTAAATATTTATCATAACTTATATCTTTATGGTCTAACTTATAATTATCATTATTAATAAATGTTTCATAATTATTTATTTTAAATATATCTTCTTTATTATATTCTACTAAAAATATAGGATATTTTTGGCTATTAAAAAAATGTAAAAACTCGTTATCATTATATTGTTTTAATATATTCAGATAATATATAATTTTTACATCACCAGTCATATCTTTTATATTAGTATTATTAAAATATTCATCAAATATATCATTTAAAATTTTTAAATTATCACTAGAGTTATTATTATGATAATATAATATTAATATATAAAATAATAGATATAATGAATTTATATGTTTATTTACTATTATATTTTTATTATATAAATTATATATTCGCATAATATTAATAAATATATTACTCACACATTTAATATAACCAGTTATATTTGAAATATTAAATTTTACATCATATAATTTATTTTGAATAATTTGTGTATTATATACATTATCTATATATTTAAATATATTTTTATAATATTCATCTAAAATATCTGATTTATAATTATCTAAGGTATTATTATTTTTATATTTATAAAAAATAAATAATATATGATCAATTATTTTGAATAATATATTATTTATTTTATCCATAAAAAAATATATTAAAGAATCATATATATAGAAATAATCAGTTTTATCAATATTTAAAAAATATTTTTTAAATATTGTAATTATATTCTTATCAATATCTGATCTAGTGTTACTATAAACAAATTTATTAATTGCATCTTTTAATTCTTCAGGTAATGCATCATAATAAATATTTTTATCAGGTATAAGTTTACTTTCTAATTCGTTAATTTTATTATCAATATGAGTTTTTTTATTAATTATAATATCATCTAAAATATTATTTATATAATAGTTCTGAGTGTAAGTAATATTTATATTAAATAAAGAATTAATATATTTTTTAAAATCTTCATTTATATTATATGTATCATCATTTAGAATTATAAATTGTTTTGTTATTAATTCTATATTAAAATTATCAAATGATAATAAATTTTTATTTAGAAAATAAAATATAATATTTATTATATAAAATAACATTTTAATATTATCATCTTCGGGTATTATATAATATTTATTATATATATAATTTCTAATTAAAAATACACTAAATAAATATATATATTTATTTAAATCTTCTTGAAATTTAGTAATATAATCTTCTAATTTTATTTCTATTTTATTTATTTTTAAATTATATAAAATTAAGAAATAAATAAAATAACTAAATATTAATTTAATAGAATCATTTTCTATTTTTTTATCTATAATTATATATTCTGTGTTAAATATATATAATCTATTATATTTCAAAAAATTATTATATGAAAAATACGTTATAAAAGTATCATTTCCAGTAAAATTATATGTATTTAATAATAATTTTTCTATAATTGAATTATTAGTATAATATTTATCATATAATAAAACTTCATTATTAGTTATATTATTTGATAAAATTATTTTTAATATTTTAATTAAAACAATTTTATCAAATTTTATAATATCATCTTTAAATTCATTAGTATCATGATTATGTATTCTATCTTTTATACCATATGTATTTTTTATGGCTTTTATATTATTATACAATTCTTTTTTTATTTTTAAAATTAATTCTGAATTATTTTTTTCAATTGATTCTTTATATTTATTAGATGTTTCAATATAATCATTTAATAAATTTTGATTATCTTCAGATATTGATATATCTTCTGTTTTTTTAGTACCAATTGTTGTATCTGCTTCAATTGTATTTAATAAATAATTAATAGATTCTGTTTCATTTTCTTTTTTTAGCGATTCATCAGTTTTTCTACTTTCAATTATAGAAGCAATTTTTTTATCAGTAACATTAATTTTAGATAATAATTTTGAATTTAAATTGGTTGATTTATTTTGTATATCAGGCAATTCTGTTTTTGCTTTATTTTGTATATCAGCCAATTCTAGAGCAATTTGTTTATCTAATTCTTCTTTTGCTTTTTTTTTATCATCACTACTTTGTTTTTCTTTTTTTTGTTTTTTAGCAATTCTAGATTGAGTTCTTGTAGAATTAGTAGATATATTTTGTTCAAAAGAACCTATATTAGTTCTAATATCATTTTTAGCATTAATTATTCTTTCTTCATTTTCTCTAGATGTATCAATATCTTTAGAGAAAGACGTTAATTTATTACCAGATATTGCTGGTATAATAATTTGATTTAAATAATCATTGATAATTTTTTTTCTATCTTTATTTTTATAATAATAAACAGTTAATAAAGGTATTAAATCTCTTAATAATTCAGCACTAGTATTATCAGTATCATCCATAAGTTTTTTTATATAATTAAATTTACTTTTAAATAAATCAACAACAAGAGCAGATGAAGAACCAGTATTATATATTTCATCTTCATCAAAATCAGCACCATAAATTAAAGTATGTAATTTATTTAATTTTATAATATCTTCTAATTTCATGGGAATATTATTATCTTTAGCTTTTTTATAAGTATTAAATAATTTTAAATAATCAAAAATATAACTTAAAATAGCACCATCATTTAAATTTGGATATTGTTTTTGTATTAAATCTTTCATATGTTCTAATAGTAATTCTTGTCTATTGTCAAAAGAACTACTCATTTTTATTAAATCCTAACTAAAATAATTATTAAAATTTTAATGCAATTACACTAGTTAATATCCAAATAATAAAAGAAAATAATGCTATAGATTGATATATATTATTACGTTCTTCATAATCATAACTAATATTTTTATTAGTTTCTTCAAACCAATATATTTTAATTTTATCCATATTAATAATATATGGTATGAATAATAATATAAATATTATTAAAATATGAACAATTAATCTCATAAAACCATTAGTATATATATAATAATAATAAAGATAATTAGGAATATTTGTAATATTAGTATTTGTAAATAATTCTATAACAGGATAATATACTACCACATTTACAAACATAATAATAAATATGAAAAATAAAAGATATACAAAACAATACATAAAAAAAGCTCTATGAAAAGAATTAATAATATTAGTATTTAATCCCCAATCTACAAATATTAATGCTATTTGTCTAATTATAAAAATAGATGCTATAAATATAGCTCTATCTATAGTACTAATTTCTAAAGATTCTGGATTTAAATTTTCTTTATAATTATCATACAATGTTTTTAATTCTTTTATCATAGTTGGACGTTCATTATATTTAGGTCGTTTAGGTGTTTTTGTAGCTCTATCTATTAATAAATCTTCTATATTTTCTAAAGGAGGCTTTTGTCCAATAGTAGGATTTATTAAATTTACTTTATTTATAAATTCTTTCATAGGTTCGGCACCTTTATTCAAATCATATTTGTTAAAAAATTGATCTTTTGTTATATTAGTTCCTCCTTTTTTATTAGTAGTAGTTAATAACTCACTTATTTTATTTGTTTGTGTTTCATCTAATTTAAATTTATTTTTAATTACATTTGTTATATCTTCTATTATTTTATTTTTATCATTTGTATCAAAATTACTATTTAATCTTTTTATTAATACTGATAAATGTTTAATTTTATTATTTAAAGTATCTCTATAATCTTTACTTTCTTTTACTTTATAAAAAAATTGTTCTAATACAGATGGATTTGATAATCCAGATATAAATTTAACATAAAAATTATATCTATCTGTATTTATCATTTTTAAATATGTATCATCAAATAATATAGAACTTATATCAAATACCGAATTATTTGGATTAATATTAACTAAATCTTTAAATCCAAAACTTAAATGTGTCATAATATCCTTATATTTCTCTATAAGAATAATAGTTATTTTATAATAATTGAGAATTAACGTATAAAAACCATATACTTCCAAAAATTAAAAGTAGTATTATTGTACTTGATATTAAATATAAATATATTATATTATATTTATAATGAATTAGTTTTAATAAAAATAAAAATAAAAATATCCATACAATAACAACTGTAATTGTTATAGGTGTTATTAAATATCTATTATATAATATATTAGGATTTTTCATAAGTTTTAGTGTCAATTCAAGTTCAGCTTTAATTTTATTATTATTATCACTACTTCCACCAATTAAAGGACTACTTTTTGCTGAATCAGTATCAAGTATATTTATAAAATTATCATAATAACTTTTATTATCAATTGGATAATAAATAAAAGGTAACATATTCAAATTTAAATAATTACTATCAAATTTATTAAAAATAGCTTCGTTCTCAATTTCTGTTTCGTTTATTATATAATTAAATTTATATGACTTAATTTTATTACATGCCATTATTTATATTATAATAGGTTCTAATAAAATAATAGCAAATATTATAACTAAAACTATAAAACTCCATGATACATTATCAATATTTATATCAATATATTCTTTTTCTTTTGTTGTTAATTTCATATATTTATTAATAAATTCATTACAATGTAAATTTACAGATTTATTTTTAATAAAATCTTCATTATTATATTTATCTAAATTATTATAAATATTATAATTATATTTAATTTCATTAAATATATTTTTAGTAAAACTATCTTTATCACCTGGTAATTTAATATTTTTAAAAATTAAATATTTTATTATATTAAAATATTTAACATATAATTTATTAAATTCTGATATAGTATTTTGAAGTATTTTTTTATAAATTTTTATTTTAGGTTCTTCAGTATCTAATTTAAATTTAGTACCATTTTCTTTAGTCATAATTTTAACATATTCATTTATTTTATTAATAATATCAATGTCTACAGTTTCTGTATTACAATATACAGATGAATTATTTAAAAATGTTATTACTAACTTTCTAACTTTTAATAAAAATTCATTATAATATGATATAATTTTATTTATTGTAAATAAATTATAATTATAAGTTTTTATTAATTCTTTATTTGTATCTGATTCAATTGGTATATCTTTTTCATTTTTATTTTCTTTTAATAACTCTAAATAATTTATATATAAATTAGTCCCTGATAAATTTAATAATAATATATTATCAGCATTACTAGTATTATTATCTGAATATATTAACCATTTAATATTTGTTAATATTTTATTTGATATAATATCAATATTATTTATATTATTAACAGCAGTTCCTTTTAAAATTTGTATAAAATTTTTAAAAGAAAGTGTTATTAATCTAGTATCAGTTGCTTCAATTATAGTACTTATTAAACTAAATGTAGTTTCACTATAATAATATTCAAATTTATTATTTGTATTATTATTAAGCCAATAATTATTATTTGTAGCTATATATGTAGTATCATAATTAGCTGAATTAATATCTTTTAAATATAATAATGATGATAATAATCCTAAATGAATAGCATTTGTAATTTTAATAAAATGTATTCTTGTTTTTAAATTCAATATAGCTGTATCTCTGGCAATTATAGCAGCCTCCATAGCTGTTTTAAGAGCAGGTGTAGCACTACCAGCATTAATTGCGTTAGTAGCGGTACTTTTAGTATTAGCTTCAGTAGTTGTTAAAACAGAAATAGCTCCAGTAGGTGATATTGGTGTTAAAGCATCTAATAAGCCGGAGGTATTATATTTAGTAGTATTTAAAATATTATATATAACATCATCTTCTGTTGTTGTTGGTGTAGTTACAGTAGAATCATAACTACTATTTAAAATTTGTTTTGTAGTAATTTCTTTATAAAAATCTAATTTGTTTAAATAAGGTGTATCATTTTTTATTAATAAATCAAATAAAGTATTAATTTTAAGAATATCATATTTATAATAAGATAATGGTTCATAAATATGATATTTATTAAATAATGTATTAAATGTTAATATTGAATTACTTAATATACATATTGAAATTAATCCAATTAAATAAATAATAATAGAATTATAATAATAAGTAGTATATTTAGAATTATAAAAATTTAGAATAGCATATATTAATACAAATATAGCAATTATTATATAAATAAATAAATATATATTCTTATCAAATCCTAATAATTGTGGCATTATATTAGTTATAACATTTAATTGTTGTGGAAAATTTATATTATTATGTTTATATATATTATATTTATCCATATATTTTTTCATATTTTTTTCATAAGCTTCTTTTTCTGAATAATAATTATTAATTTTATTTAAATTATCTATATAAGTAGCTTTTGTTGCTCCACAATAAGTTGGAATTGTAGGTGTTTTTTCTAATTCTTCAGTAGTACAATATTTAAATGATTCTAATAAATTTTTATTAGTGCTATCTTCTCTTGGTAAATCAATTAATATTTTTGGTTTTATTGGTTTAATAGGTTCTTGTTGTTTATATATATCAAAAAAAATTACATCATTTACATTTTCATTTTTATTATATATATCATATGGTTTAAATTGATTAGTATTTTCATTACAAACATTATTATGTATATATAGTGAAATATAAAATATAGAAATAAAAGAAATATAAACCATAATATTTAAATATTTATCTTCAGCTGATATTTTATTAGTTTTTGTATTATCGTCTATTGATTTATCTTTTAATAAATATATTATATAAAAAACTAATAATATAGATATAAATATATTAAAACTTTTGGACCAAAAACCACCATTCCATACATAATCAATATTAAAAAAAGATTTTATAATAATAATAATAGGATAATAAACAACTATAATAAATAATAAAAAATAATTTAAACTACAATTTGGTATAAATTTATGTAAATCACCAAACATACATTTTATTAGTAATTTAAAAGTACTCATATCTTCTTCTTTTAAATCATCAAATGATGTAGTACAATTTAAAATTTTATCAATAAATAAATAGTAAAAAATAGTTCCAAACATTATACAAGAAATTATAGTTAAAATTACAATAATAATAAAAGTAATATAATTAATCCAATTTTTATTAAATAAATCATTTTCAAATTTATATTTATTTAAATTATTAAAAACTCTGAATCTAGCTTTTTCATATTCAATTATACCTGTTTTATTATCATTTTTACATAAATTTTCATTTATTTTTCCATAATTATAATTATAAGTATAATTATAAGTAAATATTGTCATTTTATAAATTTCATCAATAATTATTATAATTGCTGTAATAACAATTAAATATACTATAATATAGTAAATTGTTTTACCATAATAATTTATATCATTCATAATCTATTTTTATAGATATAAAAGAATTAGTAAATTTTATTATAATGAATGTATTTAAAGATAAGTTTTCATGTATAATAGATGAAATAGAAGATTTTAATATTATAAGAAATTTTTGTAGTAAATCAATATCAACAAATAATTATTTATTATATAGTGCTAATGGATTTCCTTTTGATTTATTTATAGAAGAAATTATTAAAAAAAAATTTAACTTAAATTATGTATATAAAACAGAAAATATATGGAATAAAACAATAATTTATAATGAAAATCAATATTTTATTGAATTTGATTTAGATAATCCTAATATGCCAAAAAAATTAGATAATTTAACAGAAATGATATTATTTATTATAAAAACTAAACCTATTAATAATAATAAACATCTAATTATTATAAAAAATATTGATAAATTAAATGAATATTTTTTTGCTTTTAGAATAATATTAGAAAGATATTCAAATAATTGTTATTTTATATGTACTACAAATAAAATAAGTAAAATTGAAACACCTATTAAAAGTCGTTTTTGTTTAATGAGATTAAGACTTTTTACAAATAATGAAATAAATTATATATTTACTCATCATTTAAATATGAAATTAAATGAAAATCTCATAAAAAATAATTGTAGAAATATAATATTTGCTATTTTTATATCACAAGTAGAGATATATGAACCATTTTTAATAACAGAAGATTTTTGTAATTTAAATTATCCACCTATTAAAAATTTTATAAATGATAATTATAATCTTAATGATATTAGACAATTATCATATAAATATTCACAATATAATTTAAAAATAAAAGATTTAACTTTAGATTTATTAAAAATTTATAAAAATAAATATAAATTAATACTTGATAATTCCATAGAACTTGAAAATTTATTGAATATTTCTAATAAAGGGAGAGAACCCATATATATAGAAGCATTATTATCACAAGTTCTTTTATAATTATCAATATTATTTAAGAAAAAAATGATTGTTATTTATAATATAAATAATTATGGAATTTTGTGATATTTGTTTTAATATGATTTATATTAAAAGTAGTACATGTGATCCAACAATAAAAAGTAATGATAAAGATAAAGAAATTTCTGGTTATAGTACTAAAATGATTAAATATTGTAAACATTGTCAATATGAAAAAGAAGAAGATAGTGATAAACCTATAAAAGTTAGTGAAACTATTTATACTGAAGATGATTTATTATATAATCAACAAGTTAATCAATATTTGAGATTTGATCCTTCCTTAAAAAGAATTAAAGATGATAATATTAAATGTATTAAATGTGATATTCCAGATGAAGAAAGACAAATTATTCCAATTAAATATCATCCTTCTCATATGAAATATTTCTATGTCTGTGATAATTGTGGATTTACTTGGCGTGAAAATAAAAAATGATGATTTATATAAAGAGATATTATTATCAAAATTAATAATGGCTACTAATAGTAATTCAGTATTAACTTATACTAAACAACCTTTTGATGAATGTAATAAGATTTTAAATTCATTAGATAAACCAAAAATTAGTAAAATGATAATGACCAAATATGAATTTAATCAAATTATTAGTTTAAGAACATGTCAATTATCTCTTGGAGCTATTCCGTTTGTTGATATTGTAGCAGATATTAAATCAAATATGGATTTAAGAAAAATTGCTTTAGAAGAATTAAAACAAAATAAAATTCCATTTTTAATTAAAAGACCTTTACCTAATAATAAATATGAATTTGTTAAAGTTAGAGATTTAAATTTAACTGCTGTTAAATACATGTTTGATTTATAAAATAATTATTTAAAAATTAATTATAATTAATAATTAATGTTATATTCTTTAATTGTCGCATGTACTTTAAATGGAGGCATTGGATTAAATAATAATATTCCATGGACTATACCTGAAGAGTTAAAATTATTTAAAAAAATTACAACAGATGTAAATTGTTATTTTAAGAAAAATGCTATTATAATGGGTCGTAAAACATGGGACAGTTTATCGTGTAAACCCCTTAAAAATAGAATTAATATAGTTATTACATCAACACCTAATATTATAAATACTAATAATAATGATGTATTAGCTTTTAATAATTTTGATAATGCGCTTGATTATTGTGAAAATAGTGTATTTATAGATAAAGTTTTTGTTATAGGAGGTAAAACATTATATGATTTATGTTTAAAGAATGAATATTATTCTAAAAAAATTGATTATATTAATATTTCTATAATCAAACAAAAAAAACATTGTGATACATATATTGATTTAAAATATATACTTAATAAATATAAAAAATATAATATTTATGATATTGTATTTAATTCCAATTTTATTTATTTAAAATTAATTAATTCCAATAAATAATTTATTTTTTATTTTATTTATTTTTTCTTGATTTGATGTTATCATTTTATATAATTCTTGTGTTGCTCCAACATTCAATGTATATATATAATTTTTATCTAGTATATGAAAATCATTAATTTTTGTACCATATACAAAACAATTACTATCTATTATATTTTTATTTATTTTAAATGAATTATTATTACTATCTATATCTATTATTTTATAAGAATCATCATTATTTGATGTGATTATTCTAATATCATTATTTATTTTTATATTAGAATAATTACTATTATTTAAAATAATTTCATTATTATTTATAATATTTCCAGTATAATAAATATTTGGTATAATTTCATCTGATATTGAAACTGCTTCAGGTATTACTTCTTTTATTTGTTCTGCTATAAATCCATATACATTTGATGTTCCTTTTGAAAATGTATCTATATAATTATAAGTTTTAGGTTGAATTTTTAATATTTTTTCTAATGCTTGTTTATCATTTACATCACATATATTATTTTTTATTCTATTATCACTACTTGCTATAAATGATGAAGTTGTCCATATTGAACCAGATGCTTTAATTATTATATTTGGTTGATTTGATGTTTTAGTAGAAGATCCTGATGATTCTAAATAACCAACTGATGTTGAAAAATTATTAGTAATATTTGAATTTCCTATTTCTAATGGATATAATGGGTTTGATGTTATAATACCAATATTACTATTATGTATAATATTTGAACAATTTAAATTATTAATATTTGTTGAAGTTGTTGATAAACTTAATGAACTATTTGAAGATGTTGGTACTCTTAATATAATTATACCATTAGCACCTAAACCTCCATTACCAGAACCACCATCTCCATAATTTGTTCCATTTACAGCACCTCCTGTTCCACCAACACCTGCTCCTCCTAAACCAACTTGTAAAGATGATCCTGTTATTGTAGTAGTATATCTTCCAGTAGATATAGCAGAACCACCATTTCCTCCAGAAGAAGCAGTACCATTATTGCCTGCTCTTAAATATGAAAATGATCCACTTGTAGGATTACCTCCTGATGCTGCTGTACCATTAAGAAATCCTCCTCCACCTGAACCACCCTGTGATGGTAATATATTAGCAGATGCTAAAAATCTTATTATTACTATTCCTGAACCTCCTGCTCCTCCTTGTCCCCAATCTGTTCCATTCCACCACCCACCACCACCTCCACCACCCCCTG
>Ga0214923_10007862_pt1 | contig 11504 bp, 12 predicted proteins | sample LL1510_MetaG_FD_177993 | JGI IMG/M metagenome (GOLD analysis project Ga0214923, IMG submission 177993) | Freshwater microbial communities from Lake Lanier, Atlanta, Georgia, United States - LL-1510 | ecosystem: Environmental > Aquatic > Freshwater > Lake | place: USA: Georgia | collected... | reverse complement strand
AGACTATGCCATTAAAAAATACAACCTTATTGGCAAACTTAAAAAGATATTCGTTCACCAGCTGGCCTGACAGATTATATCTGGCCAGAATACCGGTGCTACCACCGGCATTTTCGTAGGTAGATCCTACTGCACCTACTGTCATTCCAACTATATAGATATTACCGCCTATGATGGCTGTACTGCCATAGTTTAGGTAATTGCCAACGCTATATCGAGCGTTCCAACTTTCTGAGTAATAATAATTTGAACTAGGCATTGTAATTCTCTATGGTATAATAAACGGTTTCAAATCTATTTAATGATGTCACATTAAACTGTGCTGTTTCGTTAAATCCCAACAATATCTCTCCCAATGGTGGGGTAGTTGTGGTAGATGTAGTTGTTGAAGTGGTGGTAGCAGGTGCAGCAGTAGTGGTAGATGTAGTTGTTGAAGTAGTGGTAGATGTAGTTGTTGAAGTGGTGGTAGCAGGTGCAGCAGTGGTGGTAGTAGTAGTGGTTGTTGTTGAAGTAGTAGTAGATGTAGTTGTAGTTGTTGAAGTAGTGGTAGCAGGTGCAGCAGTAGTGGTAGTAGTAGTGGTTGTGTCACCGCCGCCAACAAATAACAAGTTAAAAGAAACTGTAGCAGTTACCGGCGCGCCGGATGCATTTTTAGCACTTAGAGTCCAATTGACACTGGAGGTTACAAATCCAAATAAGTTTTGCCCTGTGCCTGTGCTAGATCTTTGCGTAGTGTCGGTGCCAATGGTTATGGATGTGGCATTATTAACAGACCATTCAAAGAAAATATTAGATCCTGTGCCACTTACAGTCAGATTGGTAACATATGGTCCAGAGGCATTGGTACTGATTCTAAAATAATTGATTGTAGGTGTTGCTAATCTGATCAAATGCCCACAAAACGAGCCATATGAAAAAGTTGTTACACTATTTCTAGTAGATCCTGTATACAAAGCATAACGTCTGGCATCATAGCGCTCAATATAACCAACTTGACCAATTGATAAAATACCTGCATGTACTGCTGCTTGACCTAATGTTGAGTCGTCGGTATAGGGATTGCTACCCCAGGTAACACCACTTAATTGACCAGTTGTAGAAATAATTGAGTACGGTCCACACCCATCAATTGGAGCCACGGTGGTAGTGGTAGTGGTAGCAGGCCTAGTAGTGGTAGTAGTGGTTGTTGTTGAAGTAGTGGTAGCAGGCCTAGTAGTGGTAGTAGTGGTTGTTGTTGAAGTAGTGGTAGCAGGCCTAGTAGTGGTAGTAGTAGTAGAGGTAGTGGATAAATTATTATCTATGATTGTTATTATCGGGGAATCGCCACCTACCTGTACAGTTCTGGCTAGGTCAGAAAATAAACGCAATATAAATTGTTCGTTGGGATCAACCACAACATCATCGACAATATTAATAGCAAAATTTCCAGTGCCTGATGTACCCAATATCGAGATCGATACTGATCCAGATGATGGAATGATATCAGCCGAACTAAATGTTGTACCATTGGCTGCATGCGCGGACCAATAGAGCGTGGTACTTGTAGTAATATTAGTTACATTAATAGTAACGCCTACTACTGTGCCTTCAGTTGATGATGTTGTTGTAAGAGTCCAGGTGTAGGATCTAGGACCTAATGTGGTAGTGGTGGTAGTAACATCACCTATATCAGTATAGTGCCAATATAAAAAATTATTATTAATTGCACTTGCCCCACCGGTTCCCAGAGATCGTGCACCAGCTATAGTTCCTGGATCATAAATTTTATTTTTTTTTATTCCACCAACTGCGCTGGCAAATGTTTCGTTGGTGAAAAATTGTTTTAATTGATCGGCCGTTGGTAGAGAGCCAACTGTTTGTATGTATAATTCTAAAAATAGAGCTCCAACTCCGGCCGCCTGGGGTGCTGCCATACTGGTACCAGATTCGACCTTTTGGCGATATGCTGCATTTAGATTATATGCTTCACCTTCGCTATTAATAGTACTTGAAACAATACCGGTACCCGGAGCATAGACGTCAATGCTGGATCCATAATTACTATAAGGAGCACGCTCTTCAAAATCTTGATTATATGCAGGGAGATTAGTGGCCCCAACATTAATCATTTTACTGCTGTACGGTCCTGCTGTTTGGTTTATAGCATATCCAATTGCAAGAAATCGTTGTCCGGTATAGATGTACCAGTACAACGCATTTTCAGCATCAGGATCGGTATCTATAACTGTTCTTAGTCCTCCGTTACCGGCAGATTTAAAATAGTATAGTCCGGAAATAGAACTTAGAGCTTGATCAAAAGCAGCATCCAAATCGGCTTGTCTAATAGGCGTCGAACTTCCGGTATACCAATAACGTGACTGTTCTCCGATCCTGGCTGGTTGGCTGGTATACCTGGCATAGTCATTATCTATTATACTGCCGTTGAACATGCTGAATCCAAGAGAATTAAGCATGTCTCCATTTTGAATTAATTGTCCTCTGTGTAGATAGCCCCAAATTTGATCACCACTATTTGGAATAACATTAGCAGGCACGGCGGCCCCTGGTGAAACCGACGCATATATTTTATCGGTGGCCGAATCGAAATTTGGCGTGCTGACCAACCGTTGGGGTATATATAAGGTAGAAATCGAACCCCAACTGCCATTTATTACTGTTGGATTAGGAACTCCAGTTCTTGGATTAACTGGTTTGTTGGTATGCCATTTGATAATTAGTCGCAATGCGGTAAGAGAGTCGGAAATCAGTGACTGAGAATCCTGTGGATTACCAGTACCTATATTTCTCATGCTGTAAATTGTCGCATCCTTGGCCCACCCAAAGGTTCGTCCTGCTGCGATGCCGGCCACATGAGTTCCGTGTCCACTGTACAAATTGGTGTAGTAATTGGTAGGCAATGTTCCGCGAATCGTTGTGCCATTGACAGTAATTTGGTATGTCAAGCTAATACCAGAAACACTGTTCCGATTAAGTGCGTCCAGTGCAGCAGCAGTATCGCCTGCAGCTCTTCGCCCACCGGTAAACTGTAATTTAGGTAGATAATTTGTTCCGCCATTGGTAATATTAATGGCTATGATCGAACCGTTGTGTACTACTGCCCATACTATGGCTCCTGCACTGCCTGATCTGCCTTGAATACTTACAGTTGGAGGTGACACATATCCTGATCCAGGATTGGTTACAATAATTTGTGTAATGGTGCCAAATGAAATTTCACTGACTATGGCAGCAGCACCGCTGCCTCCCCCGCCAACAATAGTGATTTTAGGAGCGTATCCGGATCCTCGGTTGCTTAACCCAATGGCAATAGCATTTGGTCGATAAAACATACCCGAACTACCGACTTGTACTAGTGCTTGGGTGCCACCCGATTGCCAGGGTGGCTCAATACTGACCGACGGCAGCACCTCCCAGTCAGTGTCGTATGTTTCATATATGCTAAAACGTACCTGAGTTAGGCCGGTGAAACTGTAATCAGAAACAGTCAAATCCGGTAGTATAGTATTGGTTCCTAAATAGGTAGGCGCTATATATAAAACATTACCTGCTGTTTCTCGATACCAATCAATTGCCTGGACTCTTGATCGTCCTGACGAATCTATAAATTCAAGATGATCTATTTGTACGCCTGTGTCCCAAATTACAATATCTATATCTCGCCCACTAGTTTGACTACGAAAACTAGCAGTACCGTTGTTTTGACCATTGGGATACAGACTGGTACCATAATTGTTTGTGGCACTGGTGCTGCGAATTAGGGCAAAGTTTTTGTTATTTTTAGCTGTGATAGAGTTATCAGTCAGCGAACTTTTCTGAAAGTTTTGAGTATCATTGATTACAACTGGAGATTTTGTAACATAGGGATTGTTGATTAGACATACATCTTTAATCCTTGGATCGCGTCTTAATCTTACTGCCTCAATATATGTCAGTTCAAAATAGGTAAACTTATCAAAATCATTTATAGGATCATAGATTGGAACGCTACGTTGGGGAAAATTAGAATCTGATCCGGGGTTGGCCAATTGGTTTTCAATCACAGCCATATGGGCTGCATCTTTGACCACTACCGAATAGACACGTCTGGTATCGGTGTCTATGTCGACTATTTCTAAGGTAAATCGATCAGTGGCTAGTAGGAGGCCACGATGTATGGCCTCCTCTATTCGAGATTGAATAGTATATAGATCGTCTAATTGTTCTGCCATTTGATCATAGGGTACCGAATATAATATTTATCGGTACCCAATGACCAGCAGACTATCGTCGCATATTGGCGGCGTCTACAGCTGACTGTTCATTAAACACAGGTTGCAGACAACTTTTGTGTAGTATGGTCACGCCCAACATCTTATCGCCGGTATAGACCGGTACTTCTTTTTTGGCAGCAATGCCAACTCCACTGTCTCGACTGGGATAATGGGGAGTTTCTCGGCCCGGGGGTGGACCCAACTTGGGTATAGCTCTAGTCAATGGACGACCGGTAGTGGGTTTGGTCATGGCAGTGCGTGACTTAAGATCTTGCCATTCTTGCTGTAATTGTTCATGCTGCCGTTTGGCTTCAGCACTGGCCCACTTGAACTTACCCTTACGGTGTCCGGTGGTAGATAACCAAGGACCTTCAAGATGCATAGTCATAGTAGCCTCCTAATTAAGCACTGAGTTACCATTATACAGGAGTATTATGTGGCAGTCAACCTGTTGTTTTTTAACAACAGATTATTCCCCCATTAAATAGTTGTATGATAGGAGATCAATGTGGCAAAGACCGGAAATTCAAATAAAAAATCTTTATTCAAACGCACCAGTCAAGGTGGCAACAAACCCAAGACTAGTTCAATGAATAAACATCGACGTCGTGGGTATAAATCCAGTCGCGGACAAGGCTAAGTAGAGCAGACTCTCATACCTGCAGAAACGCTAAATAAAGCTATGAGAGCTCGCGAATTCGTTATTAATGTTCCTATTACTATAAAAATCAACGGTGATGGTGAACCTGAAGTAAACATGGATCAAGACGAACCCGAATTAGATACCATGGTGCCTCCATTACAACAGAAAATGGAGATCATGAAGCGTAATTCCGGATTACCTAATGTCTACGACCATAGCCAAGACAATGACGATGAGCCCTTTGTCTAGCAAGCCCTATGAGCTTTACGCAGGATTTTTTTACCAGTAGACGTAATTACACAGATGGCAGTACCAGAATAGGCGAACTGGGCCGCCTCTGGTATGATCCTGTAACCAACACACTAAGAGTAGGTGATGGTGCCACCCCTGGAGGTATTGTGGTCAGTGGTGGCGCTGGCGGCGGGGGTGGAAATTTCACCTACGGACCAACCGCACCAGCTGTTGCTCAAATTGGAGATCGGTGGTTGGACAGCGTTAATTTTCGAATGCTGCTTTATATCAACGATGGTGATTCTGGGCAATGGGTTGAAGTAACCAATGTAGGTATCAATGAATCGCTGTTTGTACCTACTGTGGTGATAAATGCTGCCACTTACACGGTCACTGCCAGTGATACCTACCTTGGAATCAACTATTCCGGACCGGTTACAATTACATTGCCGGCGTCAGACACTGCCGGGCGTATTATCTACATAAAAGATGAATCAGGAAATGCTGCCACATACCCTATTACTGTTGCGGGTACTGTAGACAATGACTCTGGTGGATTTATTTTAGCCCAGAATAACGGTGGAATACAGTTGATTTACAGCACAGGTTGGAGAATTATATGACATACTTATTTGCGTCTAATATTAGTATTAGCAACGAGGTTGAAGTTAAAAACAATATTGGTAATCCTATTCCCGTCACTGGTAATATAAATGTATTGCAACCACTGGCTGTTACTGATAACAACAGTTCATTAACTGTGGATGGTACAGTGGCAGTAAATAACTTTCCTGTTACACAAACAATTACAGGAACAGTAGACATAGGTAATATACCAGAAGTAGAGATCAAGAACGACTCAGGAAATCCTGTAACAATTAGGGGTAATGTCACTGCTACTATATCTGGTAGTATAGGAACAGTCAGTTTTCCTGCCACACAAACAGATGCCTTTGGTCGTCTTAGAATCAGTAACCCTGTTACCTTGTTTGACAGTTTTCATAGATACGCAGACAACGGTAGTTTTGCTACTGCGGTCAATGGTGCAGGCAGTGCAGCTACATTTAATGCCAATCAAGGTCTAGTGGATCTTGCTATAGGTACAGCATCGGGCAGCTATGTTCGCAGAGAAACCCTTCGTGTGTTTGCTTACCAGCCTGGCAAAAGTCTTTTAATTTACACTACATTCATATTCAATACACCTAAGGCCAATCTGCGTCAGCGTGTTGGATACTTTGGTACCAACAATGGGTTCTATTTAGAAGCCAATGGCACAGCCATCAGATTTGTTAAACGTACCGGAATTTCTGGTTCAGCAGTGGATACTGTCGTAGAACAGGCATCCTGGAACATAGATCCCATGGATGGTACAGGTCCAAGCAGCATTACTTTAGATCCCTCTAAGGCACAGATTCTGTTTATAGACATGGAATGGTTGGGGCTAGGCACGGTTCGTATGGGATTTGTCATTGATGGACAGTTTCGACACTGTCATAGTTTTCATCACGCTAATATATTGACCACAACCTATATTACCACTGCCTGTTTGCCTTTACGATTAGAAATAGAAAACACAGGAGCTACAGCTTCTGCTTCTACTATGAAACAGGTATGTTCTACGGTGATTTCTGAAGGCGGGTACGAATTGTCTGGAAAAATGCGAACCATTGGTATGCAACCAATTACGGCTGCTAATTATAATCTAGCAACAGCCAACGTATTTTATCCAGTTGCGAGTATAAGATTAAGATCGACTTATTTAGACGCAATTGTTATTCCTAAAAACATAGCTTTGGTCGGAACAACACAAAGTGATTTCAGATATAAAATTATATCTGGTGCAACTATTTCCGGCGGTACATGGGTTTCTGATTTAGCAGATTCTGCAGTAGAATATAATCTTTCTGGTACCTCTTTTACCGGAGGTACAGATTTAAGATCATCCTATTTAATATCTACAGGTAGTCAAAGTTTGACCGTAGATCTCAGAGATGGCGATTTTAAATTTCAATTACAAAGAGATAGTTTTACTGCAACACCATTGACTTTTACATTGGCTGTAGCTGCTAAATCTAATAACGATAAAATACTAGCCGCCATAGACTGGGAAGAGATAACTTGACAAATAGGCAATAGACTACTCTTTACAGATTGGTCTGATACCATTCATAGTTATGCCTAGCTTTTGCCAAGCATCTAAATTGCCCATAACATAGTAAGGCCAAAACCAAGCGGTAATAAACAGGCCAACACAGGCGTCGGCTAATTGATTATTGTCTACTAATTGATTCAAGTAGTTCGGCATTGTCGCCTGAAGCCATGATACAGGCACCTTGATCTGTGTACGCCAGCAGTGTCCAGGTACCTGTTTGAGCATTCAATAGAAAGGTCATTTTGCCTCGACGACCAATATGTCCTGTTATTACAGGTCGTTCTTTGTATTCTTCTAGAAAGTCTACCACATAACCGTGGCTGGCACAGGATATTTTCCAATTGGCTTCCTTCACTGCGGATTCGGGTAGTCTGTTCTGTGCCTGAGCTGTGGTAATGCCGAGACTTACTAATAGTATAGCTGATATTCGCATAAAGATATTTATGCAGGATCTACTAGATTATTACGAAATATCTGCCAGGCTGTCGGCCAGCTCCATCGATAGCTGGCCTGTTCTACGCGATTTCTGTCTAATACCAGACATTCGGTTATGGCCTGTTTTAGATGGTCTCTCATATATCCTGTGACACCCTGCTCAACCACATCTCTGGGTCCCTGCACAGGATAGGCTGCTACGGGTGTGCCACAGGCCATGGCTTCAATCATGACTATACCAAATGTTTCCCAACGTGACGGAAATACAAACACATCGGCATTGGCATAGTAGGTGGCCAATTCTCTGCCTGTCTTATAGCCCACAAATTCCACATCAGGATACTTGGCTTCAAGTTCTCTACGATAGGGACCATCTCCTACCATGATCTTACGGGCACCGAAATAGTCCAGACTGCAGAAATCGTCTAGGTTTTTTTCTCGACTCACACGGCTAACACAAACCAGACTAACACCCCCGTTGGTCTTGGTTCTTAGATCTTGAGTGAATATGTTTCTATCTACCCCCCTAGTCCAGGGCACAATATTGCCACGTAGTCCATGCTCTTGTAGTTGTTCAACCATACTTGGTGTAGTGGTCAGCACACGACCTGTGTGCTTGTGGAACCAGCGTATATAGCGCCAGGTCACAGATTCAGGAATTCCAGCCAGGGTCTTGAGTCCCTCAGGAAACTTAGTATGGTAAGCAGTATTGTATCTAATGCGATTTTTAGTAAGATATTTTCTAGCCCATAAACCCATAGGCCCTTCTGTGGCTATATGATAATAGTCAGCATTGATTTTTTCAATTTTACATCCTATGGCCCTGGGGTAGGCCAACTTGACTTCGTTATAGATTGGGCAATTGACATGGCGGAACTGCCCGGGAGTAATATACACAAATCGATACCCATCGTCTAGTGCCAGTGATTCGAGGTTTTTATAGGTGGTGACCACCCCGTTAATTTGATCTAACAGATTATCGGTGATGATCAGGATCGTTTTCAAAATGGTATCTCCACAGTTAGAGCCTGATAATCTATCCGGTTCCAGTCCTCTCTACGGCCACGTGGATTGCTGACAAAACGCATGTGTCTATAAGGGATGTTTTTCTTATCATGATTATGACCAAAAACCCAATAACGACATTTTTCATTTAAATCAGCGTCTAGAGTCCATTGAAATCTTGAATTGCCATAGCAGCCCACCATGTTGTAGTCTGGTGGATATCGATTCCAACTTATACAACTAGCATGGGGCAGGCTATGTGACACTGTGACTATGTGCTTGACACAGGGATCCAGTGTGGCCTGTACCATCATGTTGGTCAGTTGAGTAGCATCTAACAGGCTCTGCTGTAGTTGATTGGCCACTATAATATCGGTCAAACCATAGTCATTGGTGCCCGCAATCACAGTCTGCTCTAGTGTGACATTAGGCAAACCAAAATCAAAACTCCACCAACCACAGACACCAATAAATTTTACGCCATTGATTAGAGGCTGCTCATCCCCTAGGTAAGTGGCACCAGACTGGGCCACTGACCGACGCCAATGCTTGATAGATTCGTCAAGATAACTCATGCTAGTCTGATGCTCGTGATTGCCATCTACTACCAAGATTTTGGCATAGTAGGCAGTTAGTCTGCTGAGAAACGCACAGGTTTGGTCCACACTGTCGCTGACATCTCCTGCCACTATCAGTATATCACTCTGCTGATCATAGAGCCAGTCGGTTTCAAAACTACGACCCCAATGATCTATGTGCAGATCACTTACCAGGTCAAAATTCATATCTGTTTCCTCACATATTTAACTATATGGTCGGCCATGTCAGTGCCGCAATAGCGATCGATGCCTTCAAATCCAGGACTGCTGTTGGCTTCGCAGACCAGGAATTTTTCACCATTGAATAACAAATCTACACCAGTGATGTCCAGATCAAATGCCTGAGCAGTTTTGCTGGCCAATTCCGAGATTTCATTATTGAGCTTGAAAGGCTCGCCTAGTCCGCCTCGGGTAATATTGGCCTTGAAATCTCCTGTAGGTGGTGTGCGCTTCATGGCTGTCACAGTCTTGCCATCTATGACCCACACTCTAAGATCAAATAGTTCACCACTGTTGACAAACTCCTGAATAATCAATGTTTTCTTGCTTTTGAGATTATCTGTGAGGTCCATGAAATTAACAAACATGTCTTTGTCTTTGCAAAGATAGACTCCGCGACCCTGACTGCCTGTGACCAATTTTACCACACAGGGAAACCCAATCTCTACTTCTACAATATCCACATTGACTGGATGACTGACCAGCATGGTCCTTGGTGTAGGTAATTTAGCCCGAGCCAATATTTGACTGCTGATCATTTTATCTCTACTATGCAAGATACTTTGACTGTTATTGATCACAGGTATATCAAAGTTTTCCAGCTGTCTCAGCAGAGCTAGTGTAAAATAATTGGTGCCGGCACCAGTTCTTACCAATACTGCATCTGGCAAATCGATCCTATTGCCCTGATAGCGAATACTTTTGTGGCTTTTACGACTGGTAATTATATCAAAATTCTTAGGTTGATGGACCTGACAGTCAATGTCATAATTACTGAATCTATTGACCAAAGTTCTAGTTTCGGTATCTTTTTCTACGGCCATGGCATCATAGTGAAAAATCCAGACCGATTTCATTCTGCGTCCTCGTCGTCCAAATCAAAATCCTGTGGATCTTCCGCTTCCACTTTCAAAGGCTCGGCAGGCTTTTCCACAACAGGTTTCGGCCAAATTTGATTGATTATTGATGCATACATGCTGGCCCAGTAACCGGGGTTAAATAAATTAAATATAAACACAGCAATCTCCTTGAAATAATAGCATTATATACTAGTTTTGTTTAAATTTTGTGTATTCGCAGCGTCCATCTACTCGAAACCAGGGAAACTTGACATAACTGGTCATTGACTGCAGGGCTTGTTCACAGGTGATCTGATCTCGAAACTGTAGTTGAATACGTCCCGGAATGTCTGTGGCGTCATAGATATTAACTACTATGAGAAATAAGGTCCACATAAGTTTCTTTGGTCCATGGCCATTGGATAATTTCCCAACTGCCGTTGTGATGTTCAACCAGTGCAGTACAACTTTCTACCCAATCACCATCATTCATGTATTTAATTCCGTTGATGTCTTTGATTTCGGGTTTGTGGATATGTCCACAAATGACTCCGTCGAAGCCACGCTTACGGCCATAGTCAGCAAGATTATGCTCAAAATGGAAAATAAAATCCACAGCCCGCTTGACACGTTGTTTGAGAAACTGGCTAAGACTCCAATAACCAAATCCAAAAAATTTTCTAACTCGATTAAATTGAGTATTGACACTGATAAGTATGTCATAGGCTCGATCTCCTAAAAAACTTACCCAAGGAGCTAATCTTGTGATACCATCAAACAAGTCGCCGTGTACGACTAGATATTTTAGTCCGTCCACTCCTATATGTGTGACCTGATTGGCTATTTTGATTCGACCAAACGAGACCTGATAGGGTATCAAGGGTCTTAGAAATTCGTCGTGATTACCGGCTATGTAGACAACTTCAGTTCCGTGTTTGGCATGCCCTAGTATTCTGCGTACAACATTAGAATGGGCCTGTTGCCAGGCCCATTTGTTCTGCTGAATTTTCCAACCGTCTACTATATCGCCTATAAGATATAACTTGGTTGCCGTATTATTTTTTAAAAAGCTGTTGAGCTGTTCGGCTTTACAACCCCGACTGCCCAGGTGTACATCCGATATAAAGATAG
>Ga0214923_10007861_pt1 | contig 11504 bp, 7 predicted proteins | sample LL1510_MetaG_FD_177993 | JGI IMG/M metagenome (GOLD analysis project Ga0214923, IMG submission 177993) | Freshwater microbial communities from Lake Lanier, Atlanta, Georgia, United States - LL-1510 | ecosystem: Environmental > Aquatic > Freshwater > Lake | place: USA: Georgia | collected 2015-10-15 | reverse complement strand
ATATTCTATAAGATGCTACATATATAAACATATGTATAGTGTAATTAAAATATTTAATATAATTTTTCTAAAATATTTTATAATTTCTCTGAAATTTTTATAATTTCTCTGAAAATAGCAATAAATAGGAAATATATAAAAACAAAACTTAATAATTATAATTATGATAAATATATAGATTACTCAAAATTTTGGAAAAATATAAATCCAAAAGCACTTTTTGAAGATTGTGATTATAATAAATATATAGAATACTTAAAATATATTACTAAGTGTGAAAATACAATTTTATTGTATAAATTAAAAATAATAAAATTAATATTAAATAATAAAACATATTATGATAATGCAAATGTTGCTTCAAATCCTTTTTATGCTTTATATAAAGAATTAATACATCCTAAAATTCCTTATCATAGAATTAAAAATAATACTGAATGTAATAATTTATTAGATGCATTTTGGTTAAAAGTTTATAGTAATATAAAAATTGAATATAATAGTTCTATATTTGAGTATTTTGTGCCTATCAGTATAGAAGAATTATTATATAAAATTGATGATAATAATTTAGATATTGATAGTAATGATGATGATAATTCAGATATTGATAGTGATGATAATGATGATTAATAATAAATAAACCAAGTTAACGAAGTTTCCATTTATTATCATCTATTCATTTACTATTTAAAAATTAAAAACTAATAATTTAAATAATTGATATTAAAGAAGTTCCCTATTATTTTTAATGGAACTTTATTTATTAGTTTCAATAATAATTTAAATAATAATCAAAATTAACCAAGTTATTATAAATTAATAATAGACATAATTATTATTAATCTGATTGAAAATAATAATACTAAATATAGGACATATTTATTAGTGTCAATTATAATTAAAGCTTATTATAACCTTATTTAAAATAATAAACAAAGTTCCTATAAATAAAATTATTTCTTATATAAGTTTATTATTATATTTTTTAATTAACTCTGTAAAGAAAATATTTTAGATAAATAACAAATTTATTTTGTATTTATTGGACATATTTATTATCATCTGTTAAGATTAGAATTTATTATAATCTTATTGAAAATAATAACACCAATAATATAGTCATGATTATTATAATTTTATTGAAAATAAACGATGTTTTTAACTATAAATAAATTGTGTTTCCATATATGTTTATTGTTATAATTAGCGCTATCTTAATTAGTAAATTAATTTTTATTTATTATTAGTTTTAATAATAATGTTAATTATTTAAATTATTATTAAAATCAATAAATAAAGTTCCCTTTAAATAAAATAATAGATAAATTCATTAATCACAATTATTTAAATTATTATTTTTAATTTTTAATCTATAATTTTTAAATAAACTGATAATAAACAATGAAACATAATATAATAAACACGTCTATTGTTAGAATAATATTTTAGATTTATAAATAATAATTATTTTAAATTTACCAAGAAAGTAGATTTATAATAATTTTATAAAATAATAAATGAAGTTAACGAAGTTCCTATTAGATTTATGACTAATCAATTATTTAAAATTGTTAGAATTATAACTAATTAATTATTTAAAATGATAAGGATAGGAATTTAGTTTATTTTAGATTTATAAATATTAAGTTTGCCTGAAAATTCTTATAAAATAATAACTTGTAGAATAATATTTTAGATTTATAAATAATAATTATTTTAATTCTACAGAAAAAATAAATTTATAATAATTTATTAAAATAATAGATTTATAAATAATTAATTATTTAAAATTGTTAGAATAATATTTTAGATTTATAAATAATAATTATTATAAGTTTACCTAAAAAATAGATTTATAATAATTTTTAAAAATAATAGTTTAGATTTATGACTAATTATTGTTATTATTTCTGAAAATGTATTTATTGTTATTTTCAGAGAAATTATAAAAATTTAAGAAAAATTATAAAATAATTTGTAAATCTTAAATTATTGCATCATCATAGAAATCATACAAATTTAAAAAAAAAATAAAATAAACTACGTTCCGTTCCAAAATATTTTAATTTATGGTTTAAAAAATTATTTTGGAACGTAGTTTAATTTTTCTGAAATTTTTATAATTTCTTTGAAAATAACAATAAAATTGTTAGAATAATATTTTAGATTTATAAATAGATGTGTTTATTATCATTTGTTTAGTTTACTGTTTATTATCAGTTTATTTAAAAATTACAAAATAATAATTTAAATAATTGTAATTAATAAAGTTCCCTATTATTTTATAGACATGTTTATTATTGTCAGTTATGATTAATGTTTATTATAATCTTATTAAAAATAATCAAAGTTTTAACTATAAATAAATTGTGCTTCCATATTAGTTTTTGTCTATTATTAATTTATGGGGACATCGTTAACATCATTTATTACACAAATTATTAGTTTTAATAATAATTTCATAATTTAAATTATTATTAAAACCAATATGAAGTTTTTTTATTTAGGCATCTTATAATATGTTCGGATTAGTGTTTATTTATAATCTTATTAAAAATAATAATACTTAATATAAGACATGTTTATTAGTGTCTATTATGATTATTATTATAACCTTATTAAAAATAATAGGAACTACAATTAATTAAATTATTAGTTTTTAAATAAATTGATAATAAACGGTAAAAAAACATATAATAATAAATATATCCTATAATTAATTTACGTTAACTTATTAAAATTATAATTTTTTAATTTTTAAATAAACTAATAATAAATAGTAAATGAAACAAAACATAATAAACATATTTATTATTAAAATCAATAAACAAAGTTCCTTTAAATAAAATAATAGAAAACTTCGGTAATTTAAATTATTAGTTTTTAATTTTTAAATAAAATGATAATAAAATTTAAAAGAAACGGAAGATAATAAATATGTCCTATATTATTTTTAATAATGAATATATTTATTATGATCTGTTTAGATTAGGCTTTTTATATATGTTTATTATTATAATTAGGTTGCTTTTTTATTTAATTATTAATTTACATATTACACAAATTATTAGTTTTAATAATAACTTTAATTGTTTAAATTATTATTAAAACCAATAATTTAAATAAAATAATAGGAAATTTTATTAACTTCAATTATTTAAATTATTAGTTTTTAATTTTTAATAAAGTGATAATAAATGAAAGAACTTTATTAAGTTTGTTTATTTATTTTTATAATTTTTAATTTTTAAATAAACTGATAAAACATATCCATAATTAAAAAAAATAATAGAAACATCATTTATCAAGTCCATCTATAAAATTATAATTATAATTTAAATATAAATTATATGATATTGCTATTTTCAGATAATTTATATTTTTTGGAAAAAATAAACTACGTTCCAAATTAATTTTAAATCTTAAATTAAAATATTTTATAATTTATCTGAAAATAACAATAAAGTTTTCTAATAATTTAGTAAAATAAATAAAATTTCCATAATATTATTTATTAAATTTGAATTATAATAATAATTATATTTAATAGCATATATACATAATTATACATGAAAAAATAATAAAACATCTGTTTTATTAATAAAACCGATGAACGAAGTTAATATAATAAAGGTACCAAGAGACTGTCGCAAGAAGAGCAAGCTCATTCTCGACTCTGGCACCTTGAAAGGAGCATGGGCAGAATCGTTTACTGTAATCTAACTAGATAGGAATCATCCAATGAAAAGGATGAATCGCGGCCCATAACAGCATTTCCAAAAATATCATTTAAATGTACGTCAACGCAGCGACAATTCTTATCGCAATAAAACTTACGGCATAACTTTAGCTCAATGTAGCGCAGTGAGTTTGATGAACTTGCAGAAGTTCCTGGCATGTTCTTTGTGCCTTTCTGGTCTGATGAACTTGCAGATGTTTCCTGCGCATTCTTCGTGTCTTTCTGGTCTGATGAACTTGCAGATGTTTCCTGCGCATTCTTCGTGTCTTTCTGGTCTGATGAACTTGCAGCCGTTCCTTGCGTGTTCTTTGTGTCGTTTTGGTCTGATAAAAATGCTTCCATCGCCTTTTCTGTCAAGGCTATATTAAGAAGCTTCCTCTCGTAGTTCTTGCGGTATTCTTCAATCTTCTTTTCCTTCACAATATTCGATTCATCAGGTCCGGATGAACTAGCGGGTGCTTCCGGTAATACTACACTGCAAAGCAGCTTCTTATAGCCCTCGTCTATCTTTTTACGCTCTTGTTCCAAGTTTTCGAGCAATAAAACCAAAGCACGCCGCGCTGTCTCTTGTGTCATGCTGCTTGCAATAGCACGCGAGCAATCTGCAAATGCTTGAGCCAAAATGGCTACGGTAAAAATTATATTTAAAAATGAAAAAATAAAAAATTGATTTATCAATTTTTTATTTTTTCATTTTTAAATATAATTTTTATCCCAAGTTAAAAAAAATAAAAATAAATAAAAAATATATAGCAAAGCTATATATTTTTTATTTATTTTTATTTTTTTTAACTTCGGTGGTTTAGTAAAATAATAATAAACAAATATAAAATTGATTTATCATTTTTTTATTTTTTTATTATTATTTTACTAAACCATCCCTAATGAAAATAAAATAAAAGAATACTCATAAACTTCATATTTCATTTTTTATTATAAAATATATTATTCAATTTATTATAAAATCATAATCTTTAGAAATGCTGATTAATTTATAAAAAATATTTTTAAATAAACTTTATTTATTTTACAAATAAACAAAATTAACAAAGTTCTTATTTTTATGAATTATATAAGATTATTATTTTATAATATTTTTTAGATTAATAAATAATAATTATTTTAGTTTGTAGAATAATATTTTAGATTTATAAATAATAAATTATTTAAAATTGCCAAGATAATATTTTAGATTTATGAATAATTAATTATTTAAAATTGTTAGAATAATATTTTAAATTTATGCATGAATATATTTATTATTTTCTATTTATTTTACTGTTTATTATCAATTTATTTAAAAATTAATAATTTGAATAAACTAGGTTTTTGTATTTTAATAATAATTTAAATAATTAAATAAGAATACAATATCCATAACTTTATAAGAAGCCTTAATAGTTTTATTTTGAATAAGATTATAATAATTAGTTTTGCGTAAACTAAGATTTATTAATGAACATGTTTATTATCTTTTGTTTTTTTACTGTTTATCATCAGTTTATTTAAAACTTAATAATTAAAAAATGAATATATTTTTATTGAAAATTTAAAATTAATAATTTAAATAATTGTGGTTCCTATTATTTTATTTATTTTAATAATAAACATTTATAGGAAGCATAATTTATTTATAATAGGGACTTTGTTATTTTCAATAAAAGACAATATTAAAAAGATCCATTTATAAAATTATATAATAAATGTTAAATAAATGAAATTAACGAAGTTTCCTAAATTATTTATTAAATTTGAACTACAATAATAATTATATCCAATAGCATATATACATAATATAGTGCTTTTAGATAAAAATAAAAAAACAACTGTTTTATTAATAAAACAGTTGACGGTGACCAAAATAGAACGCAACGGTGCCAGAAGACTGTCGCAAGAAGAGTAAGCTCATTCTCGACTCCTGGACCTCACCTCTACTACAGCACACGTGTTTTTGTTTGTTGTCAGACCTGAGGAAGTTCTGAACACTCTGACCCATTCTGTAAAAGCTTCAGGCGCAGTTCTTCATTGGCTTGGCGCAGGTGTTCTTCTCTCTGAAGACCCTTTACAATGGTTAGGCTCTGTTTTTCAATGGCTCTGCGCAGTTCTTGATTGGTTTGTTGTTCATCTCCAGAAGTATAATGCGCATGAGAGTGAATCAGGCTTTTTTCCCACGCATTGTACGCGTCAATGATTCTCTTCTGTTCTTCAATTGTTTGGAGCTGACCTTCAGTAATCGCTTGCTCATGCTGAAGTTCGCGTTTCAGAGACTCATTCTCCTTCTGCAGGGAGTGATAAGCCTCATACAAGCCTAAAAACTTACGGAAATTTACATGGGGCGCCTCCTTAGAGATTTCTTCCAATGTCTTGATGAACGAGTCCCCCGGTTGATTTTCCATGCTGCTTACAACAGCACCAAGTAATCGCTAAATACTTGAGCCAAAATGGCTACGGTAATTAATTTTATTTAAAAGGAAATACATAAACTTTATTTTTCATTTTTTAAATATTAGTCTAATAAAAAATATTCTTATTCAATTTGTTATAAAATTATAATTAGAACGCAGTTTAATTTATAACAAAATATTTATAAATAAACTTTATTAATTTTATTTATTTTATAAATAAACATTAATATTTTAATGAATTATATAAGATTAGTATTTTATAATAAATTGTATAGAATACAATTTTATCTGACTAATAATAACAATATATAAAAACTTTATTTATTCAGCAGAAACTTTGTTAATGTTGTTTATTTTATAAATGTATTATAAATTATTGTTATTTTAGAGATATTAAACTCATTTCTAAAATTTCAAAAAGTTATAAATATAATTCCAATATTTTAATTTAAAGTTTACATTATATAAAATATAAGATTGAGTCTGGCTAACTAAATAATAGACATATTTATTATTAGTTTATTTAGAAATTAATAATATTTTAAATAATTAAAGTTATTATTAAATTAATAATTTGTATAATGTAAAAATTAATAATAACTTATACTAATAAATATATATAAGAAGCACAATTTATTAATAGTTAGAACTTTAGTTATTTTTATAAGACTAATCATAACATATGATAATAAACATAAGCATTGCTAGGATAATATTTTTAGATTTATAAATAATAATTATTTTAGTTTATCTTAAAAATATTTTAAATTTATAAATAATAAGTTGCTAAAAATAATATTTTAAATTTATGAATAATTTATTTAAATCATTGAATAATGATTTATGAATAATAAATTAAAATTGCTATTTTTAGAAATATTATAAAAATTTTTATGAAATTTTTGGAACACTTTAATTTCTTAGCAATAATTTAAGATTTTAAATTATTTTAGACTGTAGCTTAATTTATTTGAAAAACATAATAAAAATATTATGATAATATATTAGATTTATTTCATGAATTAAATAAGATTATTATTTTATAATAAATTAAATAAAATAATAGAAACTCCTGTTATTTTTATTAATTTTTAGGTATGTTTAGTATCATCGGATCGGATTGCTGTTTAGTATAACCTTATTGAAAAATAATAATTAATAAATGAAGTTCCCAATATAAAATAATAAACAAAGTTCACTATAAAATAATTATAAAACTTGTTTTCGTTTAAATAAGCAAGCTTTAGTTATTTTTATTCTATTATAATTATTTTATATTGGGAACTTTGTTAACTTCGTTTATTTTTTTATATTGGGAACTTCGTTTATTAATTATTATTATTATTATTATTTTTCAATAAGGTTAATACTAAACAGTAATTCAAATGGATGATACTAAACATGCCCAATTAAATAAAATTATTATTTTATTATAAATTGAATAGGATACTGAATTATCTAACTAATAATAAAATATATAAAAACGTCATTTTTTCAGCAAGAAATTTATTATGTTGTTTTATTTTATAAATTTCTTTTTTATGAATTAAATAAGATTATAATTTTTTCAATAAACTGAATAAGCCTATAATTTCATTAGACTATATAAATCTAAAATATTTCTTAGATATTTTAAATAATTAATTATTCATAAATCTAAATTATTATTATACAAACTATTATTTATAAATCTATAATAACCACGTGTATTTTTTAGATAAAAATAATTATTATTTATAAATCTAAAATATTATCCTAGCAATTATAATCAATTATTCTATAAACTATATTTATAATATATAGAAACTTTTTTTATTTTTCCGGCATAATTTATTTATAAATTGATATGTTTATTATCTGTTTCATTTACTATTTATTATCAGTTATTTAAAAATTAAAATTAAAAAATAAATAAATAAATGTTCCCATTTATTATAACTTTATTAAAAATTAACAACTTAAATAACTGATATTTTTATTATTTTATTTAAATTATTAGTTTTAATAATAATTAAAGTTATTATTAAAACTAATAAGTTGTGTAATAAACAATCTCATAAATAAAAAATAATTAAATATACAGGCAATAATTATAAATTATAATAATGAACATGTTTATTATCATCTGTTTTACTGTTTATTTTCAGTTTATATTTTAAAATTAAAAACTAATAATTTAAATAATTGTGGTTCTTATTATTTTATTTAAATTATTAGTTTTAATAATAATTTAAATAATTTAGATAATAAACGAAGTTAACGAAGCCCCCCCGTAAATTAATAATTAAGATGGTGCTAATTATAATAATATATATAGAAAGCTAATTTATTTATAGGAACCCCGATTATTATTTTCAACAAGGTTATAATAAACACTAATCATAACAGATAATAATAAACATGTCCAATATAAAAATTAATAATAAACATAAATTAATTTAATAATTAAAAAAATAATAATAATTATATATAGAAATCATAATTTATTAATAGTTGGAAATTTATTTATTTTTCATAAGGTTATAATAAACACACATAACATATGATAATAAACATATATAAGAAGTATATTGTTATTTTAATAAGATACAATAATAAACGGTTCATTTATAAAATTATAACTATAATTTATATATAAATTATACAATAAATAAAGCTTCATTTGTTAAATAAAGTTAATAAAGTTTCCATAAATTATTTATTAAATTTGAACTATAATAATAATTATATTTAATAGCATATATACATGGTATAGTGCTTTTGAAAAAATAACATAACAAATGTTTTATTAATAAAACAGATGACATTAAAATAAGACACAAAAGCGCCATGAGACTGTGCAAGAAGAGCAAGCTTATTCTTAGTACTATGCGATTATTATCTCTCAATCAACCGTGAGCATTGGACCATAAAGTTCTTTTGCTTCTTTTAGGTTGAGATTGGGATTAACTTCTTGAAGCCATTCAAACACGTTCCCTAAGGTAACCATGTTAGTGGATCCTCTCCATCCAGTCTCAGTTCCTCCGGCTTCAAGATGCTGACTTTTGCGGGTCTTGTTATCGTTAGTAAGTTTCTTCAACCCCATGAGGTAATGGGGTAGAGTGATATTCTTAACCTGGTTCAAATGTATTTTTTCGCAGGTGCAATCAATATCGCATGGTCTCTGATAGCAACACTCTATTTTTTTTTTATTGCACTCTATTAGATCTTCATAAACTTGTTGAAGATCCTTATAGTTTTGTTCCTGTCGCTCATACTTCTCACATATATCTATATATTTCTTTCTCAGTTCTTGATTAGTCCGTTCCAAACACTCACACTTCTCACACTGATCTTTATATTTCTGACTCAGTTCTTTATAAGCCTGTTGCTGGGCATCAAGATCCTTACACGTAGCTTGATTAGTTTTTTCCAAGGAATAAATTATTTGTTCTTGCCACTCACACTTCTCACGCAGATCTTTATTTGTCTGACTCAGTTCTTCATAAGCCTGTTGCAGGGCATCAAGATCCTCGCAAGTAGTATGCAGCAGATTCCAGACCTTCGGCATTGTCTGTTTCTTCATGCCGCTTATAATAGCACTAAGTAATCGCCCTAATACTTGAGCCAAAATGGCTACGGTAAAAAATATATTTAAAATGAAAAAATAAAAAATTGATTTATCAATTTTTTATTTTTTTATTTTAAATATATTTTTTAACTTCGGTGGTTTAGTAAAATAATAATAAACAAATAAAAAATTGATTTATCAATTTTTTTATTTTTCATTTTTTTATTATAAAATATTAGTCATAAAAAAAATATTTTATTTAATATATAGGCATGTTTATTATTACATATTTCATTAACTGTTTATTATCAGTTAAAAATTTAAAAAAATAAATAAACTAATAAGTTCTTATTTATTATTAAAAATTTAAAACAACTAATAATATAAATAACTAGGGTTCCTATTATTTAAATTATTATTAGTTTTAATAATAATTATAGTTATTATTAAAACTAATAATTTGTTTAATAAACATTGTTCCTGTAAATTAATAATAAATAATTAAATAAGAAAGCAATATTTATTATAATAATAAATATATATGTATAAATTACAATTTATTTAATCATACCATATAATCTATATAACTTTGTATTATTATAAAACAAATATTTAATCCGGTATTAGGTTATGAATTATATAAATATATTATCATGGAATAAATATTAAAAAATCAATTCAATAAATTATTTAAAAATATATTATTGTTATATATAAATGGCTCTTATAATTGATATAGAAACAACAGGATTACCAAATAGAAAAGGATTAAAATTTGGTGAAAATCCATCATATTTAGATAATACTAAATATGATAATTGTAGAATAGTTCAAATTAGTTATATGTTATGTGATAATACATTAGAAAAAATCCAATTGAATGATAATATTATTAAAGTTGATTTTAATATTCCAAATAGTAATTTTCATGGTATTAGTAATCAAATTTCTATAAATTTAGGTATAGAATTTAATTTATTTTGTGATGATTTAAAAAATATAATTAATAAATGTTCACATATTATTTCTCATAATGTTGATTTTGATATTAATGTTATTAAAAATGAATTATATCGTATTAATAAAAATGATATAATTGATGAAATTAATAAAAAAAAATTAATATGTACAATGAAAGAAATGAAAAATATAATGAATTGTTATAAATATCCATCATTAAAAGAATTATATAAATATGCAACAAAAAAAGATATTACAAATGAACATAATTCAAAACATGATGTCATAAATTTACATGAAGCATTATTATTATTATATCAAAATAATATTTTTATAATAAACGATATTATTAATTATGATAAAATAGAAATAAATAATATAAAAAGTAATGAAAATATATTAGACTTAAATAAATTAAAATTAATTCAACTTAAAAGTAAATGTAAAGAATACGGTTTAACATGTTATAGTAGATTAAATAAAGGACAACTTATTAAATTACTAAATGATTCTAATAAATTATTATAATACACTAAATTGTTAACATTTACTTTATTCTTATTTTTAGATAAATTATAAAAAATTCAGAAATTTTTATAATTTATCTGAAATTAAGAATAATATATACATTATGGCGGTATTCTTTAATTTTTTAAGATTAGTTTCTTTACTTTATATATTATTTGGTTCTCTCCTATTTCAAAATTATTATTATAATATTTTTTATAATAATAATTATTTGGAACTTCGTTTATATAATTTTAATTTTTATTATAATAATTGATTTTTATTTTTAATTATTTAAAATTATTAAGATAATATTTTAGATTTATAAATAATAATTACT
>Ga0214923_10007858_pt1 | contig 11509 bp, 11 predicted proteins | sample LL1510_MetaG_FD_177993 | JGI IMG/M metagenome (GOLD analysis project Ga0214923, IMG submission 177993) | Freshwater microbial communities from Lake Lanier, Atlanta, Georgia, United States - LL-1510 | ecosystem: Environmental > Aquatic > Freshwater > Lake | place: USA: Georgia | collected... | reverse complement strand
GGGAACGCCTTGTCATCCCTCACTTCGACGGTTCGCCGGATGCGGTGATGGCAATGATTGCGATCCCCGGCGGACCAAGGATGGTGATCGGCGGAGGCCCGACAATCGAGGGTGCGGCGCACGCCGTTGGTGTTTCGCTACGGCCATGGGACCGTGCGATCGATACGGTCGTCATTCCGTCAAACTCGGAAGCGGCGGGAAATGGACTGGCACGGCTGCTGGATCGATATCCGACGGGTGCGGTCCTGAAAGCGGAGAACACGCCACGTTCATTCTCGATGGACGGGATCACGACGGAGGCGGCGAGGTACCCGGTTCCCGTCCTGCCAATGGGAAGTGGTCAGGCATGGCAAGTGTCGATCTCTGGGCAAGGTCCAGCCACTGGAAGAACGTGTCCGCCAACGGGAGCGAAGCAAATCACCGTGACATTCGTCGGACCGCTGCCAAGTCCGACCTCGTCATCGAGGGTTACGTCGATTTCTACAAACCCACTCGCAATCCGGGCGTGCACCAGAACGATCGACATCACCGTAGTCCCGGATATCCGGGCGATTGACGAGTGGATCGCACACGCGACATCTGAGGAACTGAACGCACTGGATGATCCGTCGGGGAACCCCCGATTGCTTCTCGTCCCGCTTCGGGCGAGGAGTACCGATGCCCTTGTTCGAGTGCGCGATCACATCGGTCCGGCCATGACCATCCTGCAAGGGGGGCAGCTCCCTTGGCAAGGTCCGCCATCACCGCCCCTCGACCACCCGGACCTGTGGCACCTCACTGCAATCCATGGACCGGTCGACACGGCACCCTAAGTGGCCGTGAAAGGCCCGACCGTCATAACCCTGGCTCAACCAAGCCAGTCAACCTGACGGGTATCGTCTCGGGCAACATACCGGGCGACACGACGCCGAAAGGATCACCAAGCCATGCCAACCCCTTCCCACGCACCGACCGTCGACACCCATGTCCACGCGGGGCTCACGAAGTACGAACCCGTTGAAAGCCTGATCGACCAGATGGGGCATCACGGGGTTGACCACGCCGTCCTGGTGCAGCACATGGGCATGTTTGACAACGACTACCTCATCGACTGCGCCCGACGGCATCCCGGCCGATTCGCGATCGCGTGCCTGGTCAATCCCGAAGACCCGCATGCAACCGCAACCCTTGAAGCAATCGTGGGAACCCACCCGGCTGTCCAGGGCATACGCCTCTACCTGGCCGATCTTTTCGCGGGTATCCCGGGTGCGATTGCCCTCTGGGAGAAGGCGAACGATCTCGGACTGAACATCACGATGGCCGGGACGCTGGCCCACCTTGCATCAGATGAGATGGTCGCGACGGTCCGGCGGTTCACCAAGGCACGCCTGCATGTGGAACACCTGTCTCACCCGAACCCGCGTGAGGATGCCCCCTACCCGACGTACCAGCGTGCGCTGGCGCTGAGCGCCTTCGACAATACGGTGCTCAAGGTCAGCGGCTTCTACAGTTTCACGACATCGCCATGGTCCCCGTACTTCGATACGCTGCGGTTCGTTGACATGGCGCTAAAGGCGTACGGCCCGGAACGAATGATGTGGGGGTCGGACTTCCCGCCCGTAAGCGGTCGCGAGGGGTACGGGAATGCAATCACGTTCGGGCGTACGCACATCCCGATTGCCGATTCCCACCTGCGTTCAGCGTTGATGGGTGGGACCGCGATGAAATACTGGAAGTTCGACACTGCGGCGTAATCCGCGAGTACGGAAGCCGGGAACGGTACTGTTAGAAGGCCGGCACGGAATTGTTGCCGGCATGGTGGACCGGCACGCACCGGGATCATGGAGGGTGACGGCCTTGGCGATTGCGTCCGAGTCCCGGGTTGAAGACCGTGTCGGCGGGTCCGACGAGCTCAAACGGGTCTTCAGCGAAGTCAAGCAGGTGATCGTCGGTCAGGACACCTTGATTGAACGGTTGCTTGTTGCGCTGCTGGCCCGCGGCCACATCCTGTTGGAGGGAGTTCCCGGTCTGGCAAAGACCCTCGCGGTCAAGACGATCGCCGAGGTGGTTGGAGGCACGTTCCGGCGCATCCAGTTCACCCCTGATCTTGTTCCGGCCGACTTGGTGGGCACCCGAATCTACCGGCAAGCCACCGGGGACTTCGGGGTCGAACTTGGGCCAGTCTTTGCAAACCTCCTGCTCGCGGACGAGATCAACCGTGCCCCGGCTAAGGTCCAGAGTGCGCTTCTTGAGGTCATGCAGGAACGCCAGGTGACCATAGGCGGGACGTCATATGCGGTGCCGGATCCGTTCCTCGTGCTGGCGACGCAGAATCCGATCGAACATGACGGGACGTACGCGTTGCCTGAGGCACAGGTTGACCGGTTCATGTTCAAGACGATTGTTGGCTACCCGAGCCTGCAGGACGAACTGGAAATCGTGGCCCGGGTCACAGGCACCTCCGCCAAGGTCAGGGAGCGTCTGACCCCTGAACGACTGCGATGGTGGCAGGGAGAGGCAGACCGGATCACCATCGATACGAAGCTGCATGAATACGCTGTACAGATCGTGACGGCAACCCGAAATCCCGAATTGTTCGACCTGACGCACCTCCGGCGGTTCATTACCTTCGGGGCGAGCCCACGCGCATCGATCAACATGATCACGAGTGCGCGGGCACTCGCGCTGCTGCGTGGGCGGTCGTACGCCCTCCCCGAAGACCTTTGGACATTGGCGCCAGACATCCTGCGCCACCGGTTGGTCCTCTCATACGAAGCACTCGCCGAGGACGTCGCAGTCCCGGACATCGTGACGCAGATCCTGGAAAAGGTGCCTCCCCCGCACCTTGGCTACCCCGGGGAAAGTCGCGGACCGGCCGAGAGAAGTGAACGGATCCTCGCAGCAAACCTGGGGCAGGACGCTCCCGCACCTCGGCGTCGCTGGTGGCCATTCGGACGACGGGGCGGGTCGTGAAGCCCGCATGGCGGTGGTGGCGACGCAATGCAACCGCGCCATCGGCAATCGAACGCAGCGTACCGACGACCGCGCCAGGAGAAGTTGAGCGCCTGTTGCGTCGCCTTGATGTGTCTGTGGTGCGGAAACTCGACGGGCTGCGTCAAGGGGAGCATCCGACGGCCGCCTTCGGTCCCGGGCTGGACCTCGCAGATTTGCGCCCATATGCACCCGGCGACGACGTGCGCAGCCTGGACTGGAACGTCACTGCACGGACAGGAACCCCGCACGTCCGGAGGTTCTATGAGGACCGCGACATCAGCGCGTGGCTGGTGCTTGACCTTTCCGGGTCGATGGTTTTCGGTAGCGGGACGGAGACAAAATCTTCGCGCGCGCTTACGATCTCCGGGACGCTGGTACGGCTCCTGACCGCGCGTGGTGACCGCGTCGGCGCGTTGCTCTACACCGGGTCTCCACCGAGACCCCAGGGCTCCGTTCGTGACCGAACGGATAGCCGGCGGGCGCAAGGCACGACGAAACGCCGCATCATGGCATGGTTCGATGGCGCACCACGGGTGCACCGCCGTCCCGCAACGCGCGTCAGCGCTGGTGCGGGCCGGACCCACGCACTCCGCCTCCTGCAACGCGCGGTGGCGATTGCACGCGGACTGCTTAGGACCCCCGGTCACCGGAATACCCCGGACGCACGTCACCCAGTGACCAACCTGGCCACGTTGCTCGACCAGTCGTTCGCGACAGTGACGCAAAGGTCAATGGTAGTGGTCGTGTCTGATTTCCTGGATATCTCCACTGGCGGTGGAGGGCCAGGGGCCGACGACCAGTGGGCGCGAAGCCTCCGCGGACTGGCCGCCCGTCACGACGTGGTTGGCGTGTGGGTGCACGACCAACGCGAACTCGCCATGCCCGACGCCGGGGTAGTGACCTTCGAGGATCTGGAGACGGGCGAGCAACTGACCGTGGATACGAGCCAACCGGGAATCCGAGAGGCATTCACCACCCAGGGAACGGCACGCCAACGGGCACTGTTCCGGATTTTCACCCGCGCTGGTGGCCTCTTGTGGCCGCTCGATACCAGTGAAGCAGTGGTTCCATCACTCGTCCGGTTACTCGAGACCAGACGTCGCATGGCAACCGGCCTGCGTCGTACGCGGATGGCAGCCGGTTAGGCGAAGGGCGTCGGAAGAGCGTGGAATTCGCGGTATCAACGGTCCTGTGGTGGATTGCCGGAGGCGCGGTTCTTCTTGCCGCGTATGCGTGGTCCCAAACCAGGCGTGCCCGCGACGCCGTGCCGTTCCCGGATGTGTCGCTGCTGAGAGCGGCGATGGCGACCCGTCCATCGACCGCAGGGCGCCGGCACGCGCCGGCAGTCCTGACCGTGGCCGCGCTGGCCTTGGCAGCGGTGGCAATCGCGAGGCCGGCACTTCGGACACCGATTCCGCGGGAACGCACCACAATAGTACTGGTTCTGGATGTTTCCGGAAGCATGACGGGTAGGGACGTTTTTCCGACCAGGCTGGAGGCAGCCAAGTCAGCTGCGAGGGGCTTCGTCAATACCCTCCCTGCCGGGTTCCGGGTGGGAGTGGTCTCATTTTCCTCGCAGGCATCACTTGTCCAACCCGTTACGGAGGACATGCGCCTAGTACGGTCCGCAATTGACCAGCTCCAACCAGATGGGGGGACTGCGATCGGTGACGGACTTCAGGTTGCGTTGGCGTCACTGCCACCGGAGACCTTCGCAACCCCGTCCGAGGCACCACTGACGCAACCAGTCAGCACGGACGTTCAGGGCGGGGTCAAACCCGACGGATCGCCATTGACCGCACCGCCAATTCCACCTGCGGTTGTCCTTCTCCTCACGGATGGGCAGAACACCGAGGGGCCAGACCCGCAGACGGCGGCTTCAGACGCGAGGACATCGGGTATCCCGGTCTTCACCATTGGGATGGGCGGACGCGGAAACCCGTTCGGTGGTGGAAATCGCGGCAATGGTGTCGACGAGACGCTGCTTCAGGAAATCGCCGCGCAGACTGGTGGCCAGTACTACTTCGCACCCGGCGCGGGCGAACTGAACCGCATCTACGGGGACCTTGGCCGGGCACTGGGGTGGGACTGGGAGCGCTACGACATCGGGCAGTACTTCGCCATCGCTTCGCTTGTGACCCTCACCTTGGCCTCAATCCTCGCCTCGTGGTGGCTTGACCGGTCGCCGCGACCAGGGCAAGCGACACCCTTCGGAGCGGGTGCTCGGTGAACATAGGCGACTTGCTAGGTTCGGCAACCGGTCTCCGCGATGCCTTTGAGGCGTACGGGATTGAATGGCGACAACCGGAACTCCTCTGGGGTGTCCTTGCGGTTCCCTTGATCCTCCTCGCATGGGGGATGACGAGGCTATCCAGGAAACGGTCAGCGGATCTCTTCCGGACTGCGACGCATTCGCCCCCGCGGCGACCAGGACGTTGGCGCCGGGGTACTGCCTCTTTCCTGACACTCGCAAGCCTTACCGGCCTGGCAATCGCGTTTGCGAGGCCAGTCTGGACGCACCCGATGCCGCGTGACCGGGCAACAGTGATGGTGATCCTCGACGTGTCCGAGGCGATGCGCGCCACCGACGTATCGCCAACCAGGCTGCAATCCGCGCGTCGCATCGTCCAGAACGCCATCGACCGCGCACCGGAACGCCTGCAAATGGGAGGCGTGGCGTACGGACCGGCCGCCTACGTGGTTGCGAACCCCACCTACGACCATGGCGCCGTGTCGGCAGCGTTGCAGGCGGTTCGGAGCGTCACCGGGGCCGCCCCCGGGGATGCCCTCGCGGTGGCGTTGGCGGCCATCCCCGCGTCGGATGCCGGGCCAGGCACGCGGGTCCCCGGAGCGATCATCCTGATATCGACCGGTGACCAAACCGGGGGACGACCGCTCGGAATGGCGGTCGCGGCGATCGAAGAGGCAGGAATACCGGTCCATACGGTGGCCGTCGGTCCGCGGGGGGCGGCGACGTCAGCGACAGTTGGCGCAACTCCAGCACCATTCAAGCCCGACGTGCTGATGCAGATTTCACGCCAGACGCAGGGACGGGCAATCACGAATCCCACTGCCCGAGACTGGGACACGCTCTATGAGGCAATTGCGGAGGATGTGGTTGTAGAACCCCGGCCAGAGGAGGTCGGGCACTTGGTGGGCAGCGGCGCCCTTGCAACATGGACCCTTGGAATGGTCCTGTTGGTGACGGCTTCACGACGCCTCATGTGACGACCCGGGATGTGCCCGAGCGCGTCACGAACGTCACTCGTGCATTCCCTGATCGTGCCCGCCACGCGGAGCATTCCGGGAAACCCGGCGCAGACCCTTCCTGATGGCCTTCGCCTGAGACGCATCCAGAAGAATGTCCACAAGCGGGGGCCCGCCATGTCCAAGCCCCTGATCGTAGGCAAGGAACCTCACCACGCCACCTTGGGCCCGGTCGGTTTCATGCTCGACAGGATCGAGATGGATATCGTCAGTGAAGAACTGGATTGTCGCCTGGACGATTCCCCGCGGTGGCGCCGCGCCGGCACCGAATGGCAGGACGCTGAGGACGGCATCTTCCCCGCGGCTACGGTTCAGGTGTTCACCAATTGCCGTGGCGAGGCCCGCGGCGTGGTCGGTAGGGAACCAGACCGCCGCACGCACTCCGGGATGATCGACAAATAGAGCCGTGCAGCACCCGTCGCGACAGTTCCCAAGGTCGACGTTGTCAACCACGCCGGTCCGGTATCCGACAAACGCGGATGGCCATGGCTCATCGTCGTCGTCGCCATCACCGTCATCCTCGTCGTCGTCGAGGAAGTCGTCTCCGCCTCCGCCACCGCCATCGGCGAGCAATGGGGTTATCTGGTCCAGGATGTCTGGACGGTCAAGCACGCCAGTGGACCCTGGTTCCCCGCCTTGACGCCCCAACTCGCGGCCCAGCGAGGCAAACACCTGCGCCAACGCGTTGAGTTCCGGGTCAGACGACCCGGGATCGTCGCCTGACAGACGTGCGGCTAGGGCTTGCTGTCCCTGTGGCGACGATGCCAAGCGACGAACTGCCCGTAAGAACGCCTCGGCCTCATCGTCGCCAGAGGCGCGTCTCGCGCCAATCCCTGGTGACCGGCGCGGACGGTCGTTCACGGCATCGTGCGAAGGACCGCGCTGGCCGAGACCGCGCAACCACCCTTCCACACTGTCGGCCGTTCGACCGGCATCCTGATCGTCGCTGTGACCCTTGTTGCCTTCGTTCATCGCCCTTGCCTGAACCCCAAGTCTAACGCGCAACCATCAGGTCGGCCGGAAGATGCGGGCACGCCGTTACGTCCGGCGCGACCATACCCGCAGAAGTATGCAGAATGGGACCGCGCCAACGACGCGAAAACACAGTCAAGCCCCAATGGTAGGGAGGGAAGTCATGCCCACATCGCCCGTGAAGCCCCGCGCACTCGGTAAAGGAGCACAGGTCGCCTTCGTGGCCCCAAGTCGGCCGGTCACGCCAGACAGCCTGGCCACTGCCTCGACCATCATCGGGGAATGGGGGTTGATTGGCACGAACCGTCATCTCGTACCTGGTGGCCGGGGCTACCTGGCTGGCGAAACCGATACCGCGCGCGCCGCCAAGATCACCGAGGCACTTTGCGACCCAGAGACCGACGCGATCTGGTGCGCACGTGGTGGGTACGGTGCCGGCCGCCTCCTCCCACTGATCGACTGGGAACGCGTCCGGCGAATTGCAAGGCCAAAACTGTTCACGGGGTACAGCGACATCACGGCACTCCACCTCGCCATCGCTCACGAACTCGGGTGGATCACATTGCATGGACCGGTGGCCGCCCTCCTGAAACCTGACGGGCCTGCCATAAGCCGTGACAGTTTGCGCCGGGTGTGGACCGATACCGAGCCTTTGGGGATCTTGCCAGTGCCGGACGAGTCTGATGGATGGCAGGGACAGACACGCGTCACCCGGACCGGGATCGCTACCGGTCGCCTGACAGGCGGCAACCTGGCGTTGGTCGCGTCGCTGGTCGGGACGCCGTGGGCATTGCAGGGCGACGGGAAACTGATCATCCTGGAAGACGTCGACGAAGCGCCGTACCGGATTGACCGGATGCTCATACAACTCCGGCAGGCTGGCACCTTCGACGGGTGCCGCGGGATCGTTTTCGGATCATCACCGACATGTGAGACGGTCAAGGATTCGCGGCCATCCTTGACACTCTTTGATGTTCTTGACGAACTGCTCGGTGACCTCGGGATCCCGGTGGTCTACGGTTGGCCGATCGGACACACCGACCATCAGTGGACACTTCCACTCGGGGCGATGGCAACGCTGTCCGTTGAAGGCGACGGGCAATCCAGCACGCTGCGGATTGACGAAAGCGCCACGATGGACGAACGCGGTGGGTGATGGACGCGAACCTGTTGGCGCTGGGACCGCACGGATCTGGCGGTCTGCCACCTAGAATATCGGGATGCCCGATCCCAACACCATCACCCTGTCCGATGAGGTCCGCGCCGCGATCAATGCCGGTCGCCCAGTCGTCGCGCTGGAGAGCACATTGCTCGCGCATGGCCTCTCTTATCCGGCCAATATCGACCTCGCCAGGGAAGTCGATGCCATCGTGCGCGATGCCGGGGCGATTCCAGCGACCGTGGCGGTCATCCGGGGTCTCCCGACCATCGGTTTAGACGACGAAGCAATGGCAATACTGACCCAGAACCCCGGCATCTCGAAACTCAGCGCCCGGGACCTGCCAATTGCCATGGGAACCGGGATTGACGGTGCGACAACGGTGGCAAGCACGGCCGCATTGGCCGCCGCCGTGGGCATCAGCGTCTTCGCGACCGGTGGCTTGGGGGGTGTGCATCGCGATGCCCGGGAGAGTTTCGACGAGTCTGCCGACCTGGCGACCTTGGCTCGCGCCTCGATCGTCGTGGTCTGTGCAGGCGTCAAATCATTGCTTGACATCAGTGCAACACTCGAGCGATTGGAAAGCCTGAATGTCGCGGTTGCCGGGTACCGTACGAACCGGTTCCCCGGTTTCTACCGGCGTGATAGCGGCTACCCGGTTGACTGGTCGCTTGACAATGTGACCAGTGTCGCGAGGGTCGCCCACGCCCGGACGGCATTGCGTCGAAGTGGCGTCGCCGGCGCGGACGGTGCCCTGGTTCTCGCCAACCCACTGCCAGAGGGTTCGGAACTGGACGCATCCGTGCACGACGAAGCTCTCGCGAGTGGCCTGGCTGAGGCTGCCCGCCTTGGCATCCGGGGCAAGGCGGTCACACCGTTCCTGCTGAGCCACTTCCATGCCGCAACTGGTGGCGAAAGTCTCCGGGTGAACCTGGAAATCATTCGCCGGAACGCACGTCTGGCGGCGGAGATCGCCGTAGCGATTGCCAAAGAAGGCCGATGACGGCCCTCCTCTTCGCATTGGCATCCGCGCTGGCCTGGGGAATCTCCGACTTCCTTGGGGGCTATCTCTCGCGACGCCTACGCACAATCACGGTGATCGCGGGGTCGCAGATGTGCGGACTCGCGACTATCGTGTGTGCCTGCGCCTTGACCGGCAAGGGGTTCCCAAGCGAGACGGCATCCATGTTCGCTTTCGGGGCAGGGCTTACCGGCGCCGCGGGCCTTGGAGCGTTCTACCAGGCGCTCTCGATAGGCACCATCAGCCTCGTGGCACCGATTGCTGCCACGGGCGTGGTGGTGCCAGTCTTGGCGGGTCTACTGGCCGGTGAAGCGGTCGGAACGATCGGTTTCGCAGGAATGTTCTGCGCCATGGCCGGGGTCGTCCTGGCCTCCATCTCCAATCCGGAACCGCATCAACGGTTGTCGGTAGAGGTTCAGGCGCACCGGGCAAGCATCATCCTCGCCATCCTCGCCGCTATTGGGTTCGGGGCGTTCTTCACGTTGTTCCACACGGCTGCCACCGAAGGACTTCTGGAAGCAGCGTTGGTGCAACGGATCACGTCGGTCGCGCTGCTTGGATCGGCATGGATCGTCATGACCTGGCGCGACCGCCATACAGTCGTGGCGCATCCCGAGCATGACCAACTCTCACCGCGCTCGGCTTGGGTGATGGTGGGCATTTTCATCACTGGAGTGTTTGACATGCTTGCCAATATTCTTTACGGCGAAGCCAGCGTCACCGGGCTGCTCAGCCTGACCTCGATGGTCAGTTCCCTCTATCCGGTCATCACGGTAATGCTGGCCCGCTTCGTCCTGCTGGAACGGCTTGGCGGGCTCCAGCAAACGGGAGTGGGCCTTGCCCTTGTCGGAACCGTGCTGATCTCTCTGAAGTGACCGCTCGCGTCAGGCGCGTCGCGCCGTGAGGGCTTCGATGATCGCCGTATAGGACGCCTCAAACGAAGCGACTCCGTCAAGCTCCAACCGATCAGTCAGCGCATCGAGGTCAATTCCGTGCGACATGACTTCCTGCAGGAGGGTCTCGGCCTGCACGATCTCCCCCGGCGCATCGATCGACCGCGCCACATCGACCCCGGCAAAGATTGCATCAAGCGTCGGCGCTGGCACGGTATTCACCGTATCCGGGCCTATCAGTGCATCAACGTAGTAGGTTGGATGTAATGCTGGGTTCTTTACGCTCGTACTTGCCCAAAGGAGGCGCATCGGACGGGCGCCGTGGTCGGCCAACGCCTGCCACCGGGGCGTTGAGGCGATGTTCCGGTAGTGGGCATAGGCAATGCGCGCGTTCGCGATTGCAGATTTCCCAATCAGATGTGCAGTCCCGGGTATGCCTGCAAGGAGTCCATCAACGGCGGTGTCAACACGACTGACGAAGAAACTCGCGACCGTTGATACGCGCGCGAGGTCGCCCCCTGACTGGCGAAAGCGTTCAAGACCATCCAGGTAGGCATTCGCGACCGCAACGTACCGCTCGACATTGAACAGAAGAGTGACATTGACATTGATGCCATTGGCGACGGTGTCGGCAATTGCCGGGATGCCGGCAATCGTGGCCGGTATCTTGATCATGAGGTTGGGACGGTCGACCGCAAGCCAGATGCGCCGGGCGGCGGAAATCGTGCCGGCGGTGTCGTTCGCCAAGCGCGGGGACACTTCAAGGCTGACGAACCCATCGGACCCCGCACGGGCGTCGAAGGTCGGGCGAAGCAGGTCCGCAGCGTCCCGGATATCGGCAACTGCCACTTGCTCAAAGACGGCCTCGGGATCCATTCCCGATGCCAGGAGGCCTGGAACTTCGGGGTACGCATCACCGACGGCGATGGCCTTCTCAAAGATGGTCGGATTCGATGTGACCCCACCAAGGCCGAGGCGGACGAGGCGTGCCAACTCCCCCGAACGAAGGATTTCACGACTTATGGTGTCAAGCCAGATGCTCTGCCCGGCAGCTCGGAGTCTGCGTAGCGCATCCGGCACGGGTTTCGCGCCGCCGACACCCTGAGGGTCAGACCGATCGACCGCCATCGTGTCGCCTCCTCGTTCGGCCACCGGATGCATCCGGCACCTGAAGCGCGATTGTACGGCGAAACCGCGCTCAAGTCCTTCTGGGAAAACCGATCA